>Ga0209193_1000032_pt1 | contig 124829 bp, 116 predicted proteins | sample COGITO_mtgs_1003_FD_185515 | JGI IMG/M metagenome (GOLD analysis project Ga0209193, IMG submission 185515) | Pelagic marine microbial communities from North Sea - COGITO_mtgs_100330 (SPAdes) (version 2) | ecosystem: Environmental > Aquatic > Marine > Epipelagic ...
CGCATCATACTTAGACACAAAACCAAACGCGTGTTTCCCTGCAGAGCCTTGCGCTGAGATACGGTTTAGTGGCGTAAGCATTTGAGCTCTGCGTTCTGCCAAACGAAGATGCGCTGCTCTCGAACGGCGACTTTGTTACACCTTAAGAACTCAATCGGCGCAATAATTTCATGATGGGAATTTCTATATAACGCAGCAGCAATTGTGCAAAAATTATAGAAAATATCGCAGTGAGCGTGAATATCATCCAAGTTTGTGCAACTGAAATCGTGGCAAGCTGTGCCCTGTCTGTCGATCGTAAGACCATTACGGCTGCGAGCGCCAAAAATGGCATGTGGAATAAATAGATTCCAAAAATACATTGGGAAATAGTTTTGCAAGCCTGCCCCAATGGGCTCATCCATTTTGCTCCAAACACAAGTGAATTCCAAATCACCATTGATAATCCAACAGAAAATATCGTTATTGAAGATCCAAAATAAACTACAAGAACCGGTTCTGGTAACCTGTATAACCACGCGTCCTCAATATGTACGGGCGTATAACAGCAGATAATAATCATGAATAACCCAGCGAATCCTAGGCCACGCCACGAGTGCTTTACGGCGCTGCTTGACGCTCTGTAATACGCAATCGCTAATCCCATTCCAACGAGGAAGGGAGGCAAACGGAACCACGGGTGGTAATACAAATGTTTGGCAGCATCCGACGCCGGTAAGCTTTGGTACGTATCCAAAAACACGCGGCCGGCAGAAATGTCTGATATGTGCAAATAAGCCACCCGAGACCCTGTCGTAATCAGTATGGCCAATCCTAAAATAAGCAAGGGACGTGTGCATTTCAAAATGAGAGTTAATAACGCTGGCATAAGCAAAAAGAACAGCATCATCACTTCCATTGACCAACCAACCGGGATGACATTGCCAACACCTAGGGTGACGCCCAGAAATACAGCGGAGAGAGCAAACTGCAACGGATCAAATGGTGATCCTAGTTGAAACAGGAGAAGTGCTAAGTAGTAGAGTGGTAAGATACGCGACAGACGCTTCAAAACAAAACTTCGCACGTCGATGCGCCCTAAACGTGTATGCTCATCCAGCAATGTCGAAGTTAACAAAAACGATGAGACAAGAAAGATCGCGTCTACGCCAAAGGGTTGCCAAGCGAATGTCATCCATGTTGGCAGTTGCTCAATGAGAGCAAGGGCTGCATCGCTTCCTCCATAGCTGAAGACACCAAATACAACATGAAATAGGACAACTTGCAAAATACCAATAGCGCGAACTAAATCCAGAAAATGGTAATGCTCAGTATGCGTTGACATCAGTCTGATTTTTCACATGTAAATGAATGTTTTAATCAAGACGATTTATCAGAGCGCGGATATTCTATCTTGTTGAAAATCAATTTCTTAACCACAGTCGCCTCCAGTTTGTGTCTTCCCAGCTTCATTTAGACACATTAGGACACTAAATTTGCCGTGAGCTCAAGAGACGTTACTGAGGCGCTATGGGCTTTGGGATGTAAAATCTGGCGCCTTTGTCTCGGCATCTTGCGTTGTCGGCGGTGGCAGCTGTTCTTGAGCAGATCTATATACGCCCATGGCAATGTTTGAATTTTTTACCAGACCCACACGGGCAGGCCTCGTTCCGGCCAGGATTGCCCCAGGTGGCGCGATCATTTTCGTTGAAAGCACCGGGTTCTGACGGGGTGTCATCCACTGATTGCGCCGCAGCTGCAATGGCCGCTTGTTGCCGGGCCATTTCTTCCATAATCGCCTTTTGCTCTTCGGCCGTGCGCATACGCACATGTGCCAAAAGCTGGGTCACCCGCTCGCGCAATCCATCGAGCAAATTCTGAAACAATTGGAAGGCTTCAGATTTATACTCATTGAGCGGATCACGTTGCGCATAGCTGCGAAACCCAACCACAGAGCGCAGATGCTCCAGAGTCAGCAAATGCTCGCGCCATTTGCTATCAATGGTTTCTAGCAAAATTTGCTTTTCAATCATCCGCATATTTTCAGGTCCAAACTCGACCGCCTTGCGGGCCATGAAATCATCACTAAGATCTTCGAGCTTTTCGCGGATCGTGTCATCATCGACACCCTCTTCCGCCGCCCAGTCCACCACCGGCGCATCAAGCCCTAAGTTCTCTGCAAGGGCTGCTTGTAGGCCCTCCACATCCCATTGATCGGCGTAGGATTTCGGCGGCATAAATTGCGTCACCAAGTCATCAATCACCTGATGGCGCATATCCTGTGTGATTTCTGCCAAATCATCGGCTTCCATGATCTCGCGACGTTGGCCGAAAATCACTTTCCGCTGATCATTCATCACATCATCGAATTTCAAAAGCTGTTTGCGGATGTCAAAGTTGCGACCTTCCACTTTGGCCTGCGCGCGTTCTAGGGATTTATTGACCCAAGGGTGCACAATCGCCTCGCCCTCTTTCATGCCCAAAGTGTTGAGCACTTTTTCCAAACGCTCCGAGCCGAAAATCCGCATCAAATCATCATCCAAAGACAGGAAAAAGGAGCTGCGACCAGGATCCCCTTGCCGGCCAGATCGACCACGCAATTGGTTATCAATGCGGCGCGACTCGTGCCGTTCGGTGGCCAAAACATAAAGCCCGCCAGCATCTTTGACCGCCTGCTCATCGCTGGCGTGCTCTTCTTCGATCCGGCTGCGAATATCATCTGGGTTCGCCTCAGGGTCCGCCGCAATGGCCTCCATAATGGAGAACTCAACATTGCCGCCCAATTTGATGTCCGTACCCCGCCCGGCCATATTGGTCGCAATCGTCACTGCACCCAGCTTACCTGCATCGGCAACGATTTTGGCCTCTTGCTCATGCTGGCGCGCGTTCAAAACATTGTGCGTGATGCCAGCAGCGGTCAACAATTCTGACAGAAACTCTGACTTCTCAATTGAGGTTGTGCCGACCAAAACAGGTTGCTTTTTCTCATGAGCCACTTTGATGGCGTCAACGACAGCGTTGTATTTTTCACCGGCGGTCCGATAAACTTGATCATCCTCATCCACACGCGCAACCACGCGATTGGTGGGCACTTCCACAACACCCAAGCCATAAATTTCATGAAATTCATCAGCTTCGGTCAAGGCTGTGCCCGTCATGCCGCCCAATTTATCGTATAGGCGGAAATAATTTTGAAAGGTGACCGAAGCCAAAGTGACATTTTCGGCCTGAATGGTGCAGCCTTCCTTAGCTTCAATGGCCTGATGCAACCCATCAGAGAGGCGCCGACCAGCCATCATCCGGCCCGTAAATTCGTCGATCAACACCACTTCGCCATCCCGCACGATATAGTCTTTATCCCGGGTGAAGAGCTTATGCGCCCGCAGACCTTGGTTGACGTGGTGCACAATGGTCGTGCTTTCTGGATCATAGAGCGATTGACCCTCCGGCAGAATGCCCTTGCCACTCAGCACCTCTTCCAACCATTCGTTGCCTTCATCGGTGAAGGTCACATTTTTGGTCTTTTCATCTAACGTATAATGGGCCTCCAGAACATCTGGGATCAGCTGATCAATGGTCTTGTACAGCTCCGAGCGATCTTGCGATGGGCCAGAAATAATCAGCGGGGTGCGCGCCTCATCAATCAAAATGGAATCCACCTCATCCACAATGGCGAAATTGTGGAATCGTTGATGCATTTGGCTCAACTCGGCCTTCATATTGTCGCGCAAATAATCAAACCCAAGCTCGTTATTCGTCGCATATGTGACATCACAGGCATAGGCTGCGGCTTTTTCATCATCGGGTTGCTGAGGGTAAACCACCCCAGTGGTCAGGCCCAAAGCCCCATAGACTTTCGACATCCAATCCGCATCGCGCCGCGCCAAATAGTCATTGACTGTTACAATATGCACACCCTTGCCGGTCAAAGCATTAAGATAGGCCGGAAAGGTCGCCACCAAGGTTTTACCCTCACCGGTTTTCATTTCTGCGATATTGCCTTCATGCAAGAATATGCCACCCATCAGCTGCACATCAAAGGCACGCAGGCCCAAGGCGCGCTTGGCGGCCTCGCGACAATTGGCAAAAGCCTCTGGCAGAAGGCTGTTTAAATCCTCACCAGATGTGGCGCGATCTCGCAGTTCAGCCGTCTTGGCCACCAGGCCCTCATCGCTCAGAGCTTCAAACTCAGGTTCAAGCGCGTTGATTTTCTCGATCAACGGCCGGGTCGCTTTGACCTTGCGATCATTTGGTGTGCCAAAAACTTTTTTAGCAAGTGTTCCTAGACCCAGCATATTCGCTCCGCATGGTTATTCAAATCAAATGAGGGATTTGCTTGCCCACCGCGCCACCGCAGCTTATGAAAAGCCAAAGGCATGTGCAGAGTTGAGCCGGCCCCCTCCGGGCCACCCAAACGATGTATGGGTCCCGCATTACAGTGTCAACGGCGCGGGCCAGTCCGTGCGCATCAAAGGATAAAACAATGGCAAAATCATCCACAATCTTCCGCAACATAGCCTTCACTTTGTTCTTATCCACACCCTTGGCCGCTCAAGAAGCTAATTTGACCACCGTGGTTGCCACCGTAAACGGCACAGAACTGACGCTCGCCCATGTGCTTGACATCAAACGGCAGCTTCCAGAGCAGTATAGAAACCTTGAAGACAGCGTATTGTTCAATGGAATAATCGAACAATTGGTTCAGCAACAACTCTTGGCCAGCTCCGTAGAAACCCCGCCAAGCTGGCTGCCCACAGCGATGGAAAATCAAGAGCGCAACCTGCTGTCTACAACTGTCATTGAGGACATTCGCGCAGGCGCGCTCAGTGACGCGGCGCTGCAATCTGCCTATGAGGCCAAATTCCCTGCCGGTGGCGGCGAAGCAGAATATCAAGCCTCACATATTTTGCTCGAAACCGAGGACAAAGCACGTGAGCTTTTGAAGCTTTTGGATGAGGGCGCAGATTTTGCAACGCTCGCCCAGGAACATTCAACTGGCCCCTCCGGCCCGCGCGGTGGTGATTTGGGCTGGTTTGGTAAGGGTCAAATGGTGAAACCCTTTGAAGATGCAGTTCTCAACATGGAGCCAGACACCTATACCGGCCCAGTGCAAACCCAATTTGGCTATCATCTCATCTTGTTGAGAGACCGCAGGGTAATGGCACCCCCCAGCTTTGAAGAGGTTCGGGGCGAGCTGGAAGTTGAGCTGCAAAATGCCGCTGTCGAAGCACATTTGCGCGCCTTAATGGATGAGGCGGATGTCACCCTGCTGAGCGATGGCATTGATCCATCCGTGCTATCAACCTTGGATCAATAACATCATGACACAGATATCCCCTCTGGCCCCCGCAAATTTTCCAAATCTGCCCGCCATTGACGGGGTGCGCTTCGCCACGGCAGCCGCTGGGGTGAAATACCCCGGACGGACCGACGTCATGCTGGCCGCCATTGCGCCAGGAGCGGCCATCGCAGGCGTCTTCACCCGCTCCGCCACCCGCGCGGCCAGTGTCTTGGATTGTCAGGATAAAATTGGCGGTGATATGTCAAAAGGTGCGGCAATACTTGTCAATTCCGGCAATGCAAACGCCTTCACAGGCGCTGCGGGAAAGGCCTCGGTTGGCCGTATCTGTGCCGCTGTCGCCGCCCGGCTCAATATTCCCGCTGAAGCGGTTTTCACCTCCTCAACCGGGGTGATTGGTGAGGTCTTACCAGATCAAAGAATCACAGATTGCCTCGACCAACTGACAGCCTCCCTAAACCCCGCGGCGCAGGAAGAGGCCGCACGGGCCATCATGACGACCGACACCTTTCCCAAAGGTGCGTCAAAGATACTGGAAATAGATGGACAGCCCGTGACCATCAGCGGCTTTGCCAAAGGATCCGGCATGATCGCCCCGGATATGGCGACTATGTTGGTCTATATCTTCACAGATGCAAAAATTTCACAGCCAGATCTGCAAGCCCTGCTCGGGGATTTGACCGATCAAACCTTCAATTGCATCACCGTCGACAGCGACACCTCAACCTCTGACGCGCTCATCTGTGCTGCAACAGGAGCCTCAGGTGTAGATGTAACGGACAGCCGTGAGTTCGCAGAGGCGTTGAAGGAGGTCATGCTTGACCTGTCCCATCAAGTGGTCAAAGACGGCGAAGGCGCAACAAAATTTGTCACGGTTGAAGTGACCGGTGCCAAAAATGATGCCGACGCTCGCAAAGTGGCGATGTCTATCGCCAACTCTCCCTTGGTCAAAACGGCGATTGCTGGTGAAGATCCCAACTGGGGTCGCATTGTCATGGCCGTTGGAAAATCCGGCGCCGAGGCAGATCGCGACCGGCTTTCCATTTGGTTTGGACCGCATCTGGTGGCCGAAAATGGCTGGGTTGCCCCAAGCTATACAGAGGAAGCGGGCGCGAGCTATATGCAGCAAGCTGAGTTGATTATTCGCACAGATCTCGGTGTCGGCACGGCGCAAACCACGGTTTGGACATGTGATTTGACGCATGGCTATATTGAAATTAACGCGGATTACCGCTCGTGAAAACGATCCTGGTCTCTGCAGTTGCCCTTATCGATCCAGATGGTCGTGTGCTTTTGGCACAACGTCCCGAAGGAAAATCCATGGCCGGCCTTTGGGAATTTCCCGGCGGCAAGGTCGAAGCGGGAGAAACCCCAGAGGCCGCCTTAATTCGCGAATTAGAAGAAGAATTGGGCATTAACACTTGGCAAAGCTGCCTTGCCCCGCTGACATTTGCCAGCCATGCCTATGAGGATTTTCACCTTTTAATGCCGCTCTTCGCCTGCCGGAAGTGGCAAGGTATTCCGCAGCCTCAGGAAGGGCAGTCCCTAAAATGGGTTCGAAAACAGGATCTTAGATCTTATCCCATGCCTGCCGCAGATCTACCTTTGATTCCCATCCTATACGATTGGCTCTAATTCTATCCATAGTCTTAGTAACTCTTACATAATTTCAATGTAACTTGTCCCCAATAGGTTTGGGAAAAAGTGCAATGGATCAAAAAGACAGCGCCAACAATCAATCAATCGTGAAAACGATTATGATGGGATCGCGGATTTTAGCTCAGGGGATTTACAAAGGCGAAGCCGCCAAAGGGGCAATCCAAATCAAGATCGGGCAAAAACTCTTTGTGGGTCAACCGGTTTCATAGAAGGCAAAGAAAAATGGCGCCCGATCGGAGCGCCATTTTTTATCTTTAAAAATTAAGTCAGCTTGCGTTCGACTTCTTCGCGCTCAAAAATTTCGATCACATCATTTGGTCTGATATCATCATAATTTTCAAAGGCCATGCCACATTCTTGGCCCGATTGCACCTCAGGCACCTCGTCTTTGAAGCGCTTCAGTGTTTTCAGTGTGCCTTCATGAATAACAACGTTATCGCGCAGCAAGCGTACCCCAGCGGAGCGGCGAGCCACGCCTTCGGTCACCAAGCAACCAGCCACTTTGCCAACACCCGACACTTTGAACACTTCTTTGATATTGGCATAACCAATGAATGTTTCGCGAATTTCGGCGCTCAATAGACCAGAGGCCGCCGCTTTCACATCATCAACCAAATCATAAATCACTGAATAATAGCGAATCTCAACGCCTTTTTGGTTGGCTGTGTTCCGCGCGGAGGTATTTGCCCGCACGTTAAAGCCAAACACCGGCGCCCCAGAGGCTTCGGCCAATCCGATATCTGTTTCTGTGATCGCACCGACACCAGAGTGCAAAACCCGCACCCGAACTTCGTCATTGCCGATTTTCGCCATGGCCTGCACGATCGCTTCCGCAGAGCCCTGAACGTCGGCTTTCAAAAGAATTGGCAGCTCGCTGATATCTTCATTGGCCTTCGCATTGGCCATGAGCTGTTCCAAAGTTGTCGCGGCACCTAGGGCGGCGCGTTTATCTTTGGCCGCTTGCGCACGATATTCTGCAATTTCGCGCGCCTGGGCTTCGGTTTCCACCACATTTAGAACATCGCCCGCTTCCGGTGTGCCGTTCAGGCCCAGAACTTCAACAGGCGTTGACGGCCCAGCGGTCTTAATCCGTTCCCCGGAGTCGCTGATCAAGGCGCGCACTTTGCCCCATTGTTCCCCAACCACGAAAATATCGCCAAGTTTCAGCGTCCCGTTTTGCACCAAAACAGTGGCCACAGGTCCACGCCCGACATCCAACTGCGCTTCAATGACAGCGCCGGAGGCTGCACGGTTTGGATTGGCTTTCAGCTCCAAAATTTCAGACTGCAAAGCAATCGCTTCCAGCAATTGATCCAAGCCTTGGCCCGTTGTCGCAGAGACTTCTACGTCTTGGACCTCACCGGACATTTGCTCCACGATCACCTCATGTTGCAACAAATCGGTCCGCACTTTTTGCGGATCAGCTGCAGGGCGGTCAATTTTGTTGATGGCCACAATCATCGGCACATTGGCCGCCTTTGCGTGGGCAATCGCCTCAATTGTTTGTGGCATCACCGCATCATCTGCAGCAACAACCAAGATAACAATATCTGTGACCTGCGCACCGCGTGAGCGCATCGAGGTAAAGGCCGCGTGGCCCGGGGTGTCGAGGAAGGTCAAAAGATCGCCATTCTGCTCAACCTGATAGGCGCCGATATGCTGGGTAATGCCGCCGGCTTCACCGGAGACCACCCGCGCATTACGGATCGCATCCAAAAGCGAGGTTTTCCCGTGATCAACATGGCCCATAACCGTGATGATTGGCGCACGAGGCTTAAGATCTTCAGGACTATCAACCACTTGGTCAATCACATCCTCAACATCCGCATCAGAAACGCGCACAATTTTGTGACCAAACTCTTCCACGATCAACTCAGCTGTATCTTGGTCGATGGTTTGGTTCTGTGTCACCATCATGCCCATTTGCATCAAAGATTTCACAACATCAGAGACCCGCTCAGCCATACGATTGGCCAGCTCTTGCACCATGATCGCGTCCGGCACTTGCACGTCGCGGATAATCTTTTCACGCTCAACAGTCCCGCCCATCGCTTTTTGACGGGCGCGCTCTTGCTTGCGCTTCATCGACGCCATTGAGCGATGCCGCCCATCATTTCCAGCGCTGGCCTGATTAACAGTCAGCTTGCCAGAGCGACGGTTGTCTTCCCGGCCTTTGTTGCGGCTTGGACGCGCAGGTTCCTCACGGCGCACAGGCTCAGCAACTTTGTTACGCACAACGCCGGTTTTGGCAGCCCGCTCTTCGGGTGTCGGTGGCGGTGCGGCTGCAAGCAGCGCTGCGGCCTCCGCTTCGCGCTTCTTTTGCTCTTCAGCAGCGACTTTTGCCTGCGTCCGCTCTTCGCGTTCGCGCAGTTCGCGCTCTTTTGTTTCCTGTTCTTCGCGGCGACGGTTGCGTTCAGCCTCCCGCTCGAGATCTTCTTGCGCGCGCCGTGCTGCGTCTTCTGTCTCGCGCGCTTTTGCGGCTTGAACAGCTTTTAAACGACGCTCCATTTCCGCGTCAGAAATTCCGGCCGGCCGGCGTGCAGGATCGCCGCCCCGCACAGCTCCAGGAGCGGCAGGTTTCGCGGCACCGGGCTTGGGTACGACAACGCGTTTACGCTTGGTTTCCACCACAACATTCTTGGTCCGGCCGTGGCTGAAACTTTGTTTCACATTTCCCGAACGTGACCCGCCCATCAAACCCAGTGTTTTTTTTCCGTCGTCGCTCATAAAGCTCTATTGTCCTTTTCAGAGGGCCATTGCCCTATGCCACCTTTGTGGCTTCTCGTAATCCGCGCAGTCTTGCGGCCTCATGTACTACACGTTCGCTAAGTTTGCCACCGGAGAGTGCGCAGTGTATCGCATGCCCGCGCCCAAATGCCAAACCCAATTCCTGCGCCGTTAAACACCCAAAAAATCGTCCACCCTCTGGGGTCCATAGTTTGTCTTTACCACGGGCAGATCCATCGCTGGCTTGCAGCAAGACTTTGGCCCGGCCCTCGGCCAACCACCCTTTGACCTTCTCAAAGCCTGTTACAGCTTTGCCGGCTTTGCGGGCAATTGATACAAGGTCAACCACCCGGCGCGCCAGCTGCCGGTCAATCTGAGCAATCAGATCGTCTGGCACGCTCACCTGCGTTTTCGCACCACGGGCAAAAACTTTGCGCTTTACCGCGTCTTCCAAAATATGCAGGTCAGCAGTGACATAATACCCCCTACCGGGCAATTTTTCCAGTATATCCGGCACGACCACCCCATCAGGGCTGGTCACAAAGCGGATTAACCCCGCTTTTGGACCAGACTCCTGGCTGACCAAGCATTTACGCTCGGTCAGATTTTCCGCAATGTGGGCGCCGCTGTGGCTCATTTAGCTCACCTGTTCCGCATCATCTTCTGAGACTTCCGCCTCTTCATCGAGCAATTCTTCAGGGTCCACCCAGCCCAGCATGATCCGAGCCGTCATCACCATGTTTTGCGCTTCTGCCAAATCCACGTCGAATTTTTCAAGCACGCCGTCATCTTTGACCCGCTCACCCTCCACAGTGGTCCAACCACCGGCCAATTCCCAATCGGCACAAGTGGCGAAATCTTCCAAGGTTTTCACGCCATCATCAGCCAAAGCTTCAATCATCTGTGGCGTTAAGCCTTCGAAATTCACCAGGCTATCTTCGACACCCAACTCACGAGCGCGGGCCATTGCACGGGTGTTTTCGGCTTCAATCACATCACGCGCACGTGCTTGCAGCTCACCTGCCGTGGCTTCATCCACCCCGTCGATGACCAAAAGCTCATCAAGCTCCACATAGGCCACCTCTTCAAGGCTGGTAAATCCTTCAGACACCAAGAGCTGTGCAAAGAATTCGTCTAGATCCAAGCTGTCGATAAAGAGCTTGGTGCGCACTTCAAATTCGGCCTGACGACGTTTGGATTCTTCTTCCTCTGTCATGATGTCGATGTCGAGGCTGGTCAGCTGGCTCGCCAAACGCACGTTTTGACCGCGACGTCCAATGGCCAGGCTAAGCTGCTCATCTGGTACAACAACAACAATCTTGCCGGCTTCTTCATCCAGAACCACCTTGGTCACTTCCGCAGGTTGCAAAGCGTTCACCAAGAAAGTTGGTTGATCTTCATTCCAGGGGATAATGTCGATTTTTTCGCCTTGAAGCTCATTCACAACCGCTTGCACCCGGCTGCCGCGCATCCCAACGCAGGCACCAACAGGATCAATGGAGCCGTCATAAGAGATCACGGCGATCTTCGCGCGCGATCCAGGATCACGAGCCACGGCTTTGATCTCAATGATGCCATCATAGATTTCTGGCACTTCCATTTTGAACAATTCCGCCATGAATTCTGGCGCCGTCCGCGACAGGAAGATCTGCGGGCCGCGTTGCTCACGGCGCACTTCCTTGATGTAGACGCGAATACGGTCGTTGGGGCGATAGCTTTCACGGCCAATTTTTTCATTGCGGCGCAACACAGCTTCACCGCGGCCAATATCGACAATGACATTGCCATATTCTTCGCGCTTCACCAGACCATTGATAATCGTGCCAGCACGGTCCTTGAATTCTTCATATTGACGATCCCGCTCGGCTTCGCGGACTTTTTGCAAAATGACCTGCTTGGCAGATTGCGCGGCGATGCGGCCCATTTCAACCGGAGGAACCTCTTCAATATACTGCTGACCCACTTCTGGGTTCTCCATATATTGCTTGGCTTGCTCAACGGTGAATTCCGCTTGGTAATTTTCCAGCAACTCTTCTTCCACAACAGTGCGCACGCGGGTGAAAGTCGCTCGGCCAGTTTTCCGGTCAATAGAAACTCGGATATCCATTTCTGCGCCATAGCGAGACTTTGCCGCCCGCGCTAAGGATTCTTCCATCGCCTCAATCACCAGACCGGGATCAATCATTTTTTCACGAGCAACAGCTTCGGCGGTTTGTAGCAACTCAAGCTGGTTTGCAGATGTAATGGCCATTAGTCTTCCTCTCCATCAACGATGGTTTGCACTTCATCATATTGTGTTTCATCAATTTGACCCGCGTCTTTGCGACCTTTGAGAACCGCGCGTATCAAATCATCCGTCAAGATCAGCTTGGCATCTGCCAGCCAGTCAAATTTGAGACCAATCGTCCCCTCTTCGATGGTGATCAAAACCTCATCTCCATCCGTGCCTGCCAAGTCTCCCTTGAAGCGGCGGCGGCCGTCGATCAGCTGTTCGGTTTCAATCTTGGCCACATAGCCAATCCATTGGTCAAAATCTTTCAATCGAGTCAAAGGTCGATCGATTCCAGGGCTTGAAACTTCAAGCGTGTAGGCTTCAATAATCGGATCTTCCACATCCATCAAAGCGGAAACCGCTGTGCTGATCTCAGCACAACCATCCACCTCCATCGTGCCATCAGGCTTTTGTGCCATGATTTGCAGCGTCGGGGTGTTGCCGCTCATCAAACGCAAACGCACCACCTCATAGCCCAAACCCTCAATCATCGGGTTCAGGATCTTGAGCAGTCGCTGGTCCATTGCAGCCTTGGCAATCAGATCTGTCATAGGCACCTTTCAGGCACAAAAAAACGGGCGCGCGGCCCGTGATATTTTCCGGTGGAATTTCGGGGGTGGAAGCCGAAACGCCGCTATTAAGTACCCATTACAGAGTTTGCCCAGCGGTTTCAATCCCAGAACGGCGATTCTTTCAAAAGGTTATTGAACAGGGCAGGCCGTGGAAGTGGTGCAAACGAGACAACCGGCTTAAGACCCCTGCATAACCCAGCCGCCAAGCCAACACACTTTGCCCGGTGGCAACACCGGGCTGCGCCTGCCTGCCCCCCGGCAGGCGCATTCACCATCTCAATATACGGGTATGTATGGTTATTGCTCCAGTGTTCCGGTGATTTCACCACCGGATTTATGCGCCCGCCCAGGCCGGCGCTGCCCTCATTTCATGTTAAAATGGCGTTATTCAGAGGTCTTAAGTTGGCAATCACAGATGACACAAAAAGGCCCCGGAAAATCCGAGGCCTTTGATCTTTAAAACCCAAAGGTCTTACGCAAACCACCAGCGCTCAGTCAAACGGCTCGAGTCCATTTGCCAAATGTTGCCGATGTCTGGACCGTGGGCCAGTTTTGTGGAGGCCGCATCCACCGTGTTTGCAAACATTGGAATGATCGTTCCACCTTCTTGCGACAGGAGCATTTGCATTTCAGCATATTGCGCCCGGCGCTTATTGCTATCCAGCTCCGCACGGGCTGTCAGCAACAGCTCTTGGAAACGGGCGTTCTCCCAATGGGTATCGTTCCAAGGCACACCGCTCTCATAGGCCGTTGAGAACATCCAGTCTTCCGTTGCCCGGCCAGACCAGTAGCAAGCGCACCAACCCTTTTTGAGCCAAACGTTGGACCAATAGCCATCTGCTGGTTCTTGCACCACGTTAATATTAATCCCGGCACTTTTAGCAGAGGCTTGATACAGTTGCGAGGCATCAACCGCCCCGTTGAAGGCCGCGTCTGAGGCGGAAAGATCTACATTCAGCTCTGTTAATCCAGCCGCCTTCATATGGAATTTCGCCTTATCCGCATCAAATTCAATCTGCGGAATATCGGTGGCAAGGTATTGGTTTGCCGGGCCGATCGGGTGATCGTTGCCAACCATGCCGTGACCTTGCAGGATTTTATCGACCATTTCCTGACGGTTCAGGCCATATTTCAAAGCCTTACGCACATTGACATCGTCGAACGGTGCCTGGTTTGTCAACATTGGGAATGTGTAGTGCATGTTGCCAGTCACTTCAAAAATCTCAACATTTGGATTGGCCCGCAGCAATGGCTCGGTCTTAAAGTCAACGCGGTTCACCGCATCCACCTGACCCGTCATCAAAGCGTTCATCCGCGCAGAGGAATCATTGATCGCGATACATTCAATCTCATCAAACCAACCGGCGCGGCCGTCTTTATAGTGGCTGTCCACACGGGTGAGCACGCAGCGCACGCCTGGATCAAAGCTAACAACTTTGTAAAGCCCTGTGCCAATGCCTTTGGCAATGGCTTCGTCGATCATTCCGGCGGGATACATCAAGATGTGATAGTCAGACAGCAGGAATGGGAAATCAGCGTTACCCGCTGCCAAAGTGAACTGGATCTGGTGATCGTTCATCTTTTTCATGGTGGTGATGGCAGCCACGATGGGTTGCGCTGCAGATTTCGCACCTTCCTCAGTGTGCATATTCAAAGATGCGATAACATCATCCGCACCAAAGGATTTGCCGTTGTGGAACGTCACACCTTTGCGCAGGTTAAACGTCCATGTTTTGGCATCCGAACTGGCTTCCCAGCTTTCAGCCAATTCGCCCACGAGCTCACCGGCGGCCGTGACCTCTGTCAGGCAGTCAAACACGGTCCCATGCCCCATGTGGATCATGAATTGATCCGAATGCGTCCGGCCGTCGAAGCTGTCAGATGTGTTCGCACCATTCAAGCCCATGCGCAGCTTGCCACCGCGTTTTGCGGCAGATTTCGCTGGCAGACCCGTCGCGGCGATCACACCGGCGGCGGCCCCTGTTTTTAAAAGTCCACGTCTACTGAATTGAGACATTCATTTTCTCCCTGGTTACTTTCATTTTTGGCGGGTCGCCCCGCGCCCCCTATTTAGCAGGGGGGGTGATTCGATCCTACATCTTCCCAACCGCTGCGTCACCGATGTTATCCACTCCACGCCCATTTAACAGGTTTGTAAGCCAATCTGGGTCCATTTCAGGCACCGATGAGAGCAAAAGATCCGTATAGGGATGGTGTGGCGGTTGGAACATCTCGGCTTTTGGCCCTTGCTCAACCACCCTGCCATCTTTCATGACCACAACCTCATCACTGATCGCACGCACAGTCGCGAGGTCATGGGTGATGAACATATAAGACAGGCCCAAGTCGTCTTGCAGCTGCGCAAGAAGCTTCAAAATTCCCTCCGCCACAAGTTGATCCAGCGCTGAGGTCACCTCATCACAGATAATAAACTGCGGTTCGGCGGCCAAAGCACGGGCAATGCCAATGCGCTGCTTTTGCCCGCCAGAGAGTTCACTGGGCAGGCGGTCAATATATTGTTCCGGCTCCAGCTCAATCTGCGCCAAGAGCTCCTCAACCCGTTTGCGTTTTGCAGAGCCGGTGAGGCCAGAATAAAACTGCACCGGCCGGCCGATAATATCACCAATCGAGCTGCGCGGATTGAGCGCTGTATCGGCCATTTGGTAAATCATTTGCACCTGACGCAATTGATCCTTGCTGCGCTTGCGATAATCCAACGGCAAGGCTTCGCCGTTAAACTCAATATGCCCCTGACTGGGCGGTAATAGCCCGGTGATACAACGGGCTGTCGTCGATTTTCCAGATCCAGATTCGCCCACAACCGCCACCGTGCGGCCCGCGTGGATATCAAAGGCGACATCAAATAAAACAGGGGATTTCCCATAAGCCGCTGAGACGTTTTTCAAAGACACAATCGGCGTTACCCCAGTTGAAACCGCCGGTTTTGCAGGTCTTTGGAACGACCGCACGGCCCAAAGGGACTTGGTATAATCTTCGCGCGGCGCCGAGAGCATGGCGCGGGTCTCCGCCTCTTCCACCTCATCACCGCGCAGCAATACTTTAATCCGATCCGCCATTTGGGCCACGACTGCAAGGTCATGGGTAATGTAAATGGCGGCCGTATCAAACTGCTCCACAATGTCGCGAATGGCGGCCAGAACTTCGATCTGAGTGGTCACATCCAGCGCCGTGGTGGGTTCATCAAAGATGATCAAATCAGGCCGGCACGACATAGCCATCGCGGTCATCGCCCGCTGCAACTGCCCACCGGACACTTGGTGCGGATAGCGAAAGCCAATGCGATCGGGATCTGGCAGGCGTAGACGGCGGTAGAGCTCCATACCATCTAACTCGCTTTCAGCCTTGGGCCGCAGCCTATGTTGCGTCGGCGCTTCGGTATGTTGGTCAATCAAACGATGCGCCGGGTTGAAGCTGGCCGCAGCAGATTGCGCCACATAGGCAATTCTCTTGCCCAGCATGTTGCGCTTCACCGCAGCAGAGGCGGTCACCAAATCCACCCCGTCGAAATCCACAGTTCCGCCGGAAATGCGGCAGCCGTCGCGGGTAAATCCCATGGCAGCCAGACCGACCGTCGATTTTCCAGCGCCCGATTCACCAATCAATCCGAGAACTTCACCCTTTTTCAGATCAAGATCTATCCCGTTCACAATTGGGTTCCAAACCTCATCGGATTTGCCTTCGATTTTCAACCCGCGTATTTTGAGGAGCTGCTGTGTCATGACCTTAATCCTTCAAGCCCGAAGATTTGTGCAGCATCCAATCCACCACGAAATTCACCGCCACAGTGAGCAAAGCAATTGCTCCAGCCGCCAAGAGGGGTGCGGTGGCGACATTTGGCGCAAAAGCAGCAAAATTTATGAATTGCGACAGATCTTTGACCATTGTTCCCCAATCCGCGAGGGGCGGTTGAATGCCCACACCCAAGAAGGACAGTGACGCAATCGTGAGAAACACAAAACAAAACCGCAAGCCGAATTCAGCCAAAAGCGGCGCTGTGGCGTTGGGCAGTATCTCTTTGAAAATGAGATATCCCATACCCTCTCCGCGCAGCTTGGCCGCTTCGATATAGTCCATCACGACAATATTTTGCCCCACCGCGCGCGCCAAACGATAGACCCGCGTGCTGTCAATCATCGCAATGATCAAGATCATAAAGATGGTGCGATCAATCCCAAGCTGGTTGGACCAGACGCTCGCGATTGTCATCAAAAGCAGGGCAAAAATAAGAGCCGGGATGGCCATCAAAACATCAACTGCGCGCGATAGGATTTGATCCAACCATCCCCCAACAATTGCAGCCAGAAACCCAAGCGAGCCGCCTACGAAAAACGCCAGGCATGTGGTGGCAAAAGCAATGCCCACAGTGTTTTGCGCGCCATAGATCAGACGGCTATAAATATCACGGCCGATTTGATCCGTCCCAAGCGGAAAATTTGGATCGCCCCCCATCATCGGGTTGCCCCCTGGCACAATATTGGCGTTGGCAAAAATCTCTTCCTGCCCATAGGGCGCAATCGATCCAGCAAAAATAGATACAAGCGCGTAAATCAAAATGACCAAAACACCAAAAGCAGCCGTCAGCGGCATGGCGCGGAACAATTTTCGTGTCCCAAGGGTTCCAACGGTCCGGCCAAACAAGCGGAACAAATAGGCCGCAATCGCAAAGCCAATAAAGCCCTGCACCGCCCAGCGGAAGAAAATCACCCCAGCAGCAGGCACGCCGTTGACCTCAACAGGTCGGAAGTAATAGCTCACGGCTCCAATCAACACCAACAGACCGGCAACATAGCCAAAGGCCACCGCAAAGGGCATGTCCCGGAAGAAGGGTTTATTGCCGGTGATTTTTTGACCGGCAAAACGAAACACCCAGGCGACAACCGCCGCCGCAATCAGGAGAAAAATCAGATTCATCAACCAACTCATTTCGGGTGCCTCAATCTTGGGTTGGAGAGAATGGATAGAATATCCGCCATCAAATTCAGCAAAATATAGGCGGCAGCAAAGATGAGGCAACAGGCCTGCACCACCGGAATATCGCGAATTTTCACGCTATCGACAAACAGCTGTCCGATACCAGGATATACAAACACCACCTCAACCACCACAACACCGGTGATGAGATAGGCGAGGTTGAGCGCAATCACATTGATAATCGGGGCCAAAGCATTTGGCAGCGCATGGCGCACAATCACGCGCATGGGGCTGATGCCTTTGAGGCGTGCCATTTCAATATAGGGACTGGCCAAAAGGTTGATAATCGCCGCACGGGTCATCCGCATCATATGGGCTGTCACCACTAAGGTCAGGGTCAAGGCCGGGAGCATAGTTCGGTTGAGTTTTTCGCCCAATGCCATGCCCTCATAGACATTCGACAGCGACGGAAAGATCGGGTTGAGCACCGCTAGGACCAAAATCAGAATGTAGGCGAGGAAAAATTCCGGACTAGAAATAGACGACAGAGTCGTAATATTCACAGCCCGATCAAAAATAGAGTTGCGATAAAGCGCCGCCAGAACACCCAATGTGATCGAAATTGGCACCGCGAACATCGCGGTGACGCCAGCCAGAAACATTGTCGCTTTAAACCGCGGGGCGATTTGCTCCACCACGCCCACCAATTGATCCCCGCCCATATTCGACGCAAAATTCATCTGCGCAAAGCTGATCCCCAAATTACCGGTCACAACATTGCCCAGCCAAGAGAAATATCTCATAAAATAGTTTTGGTCCAAGCCCAAGTCAGCGCGGATTTGCGCCACGGCCTCATCTGTTGCGCCCTGCCCTAGAATCGCCTGGGCAAAATCACCCGGCAAGGCATTCACAGCAACAAAAATAACCATCGAAACGATCAGTAGTGTTATTACACCCAGTGCCAAACGCTGAAGAATGATCTGAAAGATCGGCCCCACCAGACATCTCCTAATTCAATTAATTGTTTCTGCGAGGTTAACGCCTGAAGGGCATATGTAAAGCCTCTTCTCAGAGCTTCCCGCTAAGGGCGCAGAGCATCCATGATTTTCACCAATTGCGCGCTAATGGGCGCATCAGACAATGCGTGTCCAGCCTTGCCCACCATTTGCAATCTTGCTTTTGGCCATGCCTTCGCCAATTGCCAGGCGGTTTGTGGCGGGCAAATCATGTCATAGCGACCTTGCACAATGTCGCCAGGGATCTCAGCCAGGCGGTCCATATTGTTCAACACCGCCTGATCCGCACTCAAAAACAACTGGTTTGAAAAATAGTGGTTTTCAAGCCGCGCGAAGGCGCGGGCATATTGCGATGGGGATTCTCCAGAGATTCCCGTTGAGTCAATCGACGCCAAGGCATTCTCCCAACCTGCCCAAGCACGAGCGTAGCGGGTCTCTTGCATCAAATCACCACTGAACAGACGAGCGCCATAGGCCGCGATCAGATCATCTTGCTCCTGCTCGGGGATTAAGTCGGCAAATCGCGCCCAGGCTTCTGGCCAAAACCGCCCAGCGCCACCTCCATAAAACCAATCTAGCTCAGATTTCTGGCCCAGAAACACGCCACGCAATATTAAATGCCGCACGGAAGAAACATGGGCTTGCGCATAAATCAAAGCCAAGGTCGCGCCCCAACTGCCGCCGAAAACCATCCAGCGCTCAATGCCCAAAGCCTCCCGAATTTTCTCAATATCTGACACCAAGTGCCAAGTGGTGTTATGCGCCACCTCCGCATGCGGCCGCGACCGCCCACAGCCGCGCTGATCGAAAAGAATAACCCGGTAAACTGCGGGGTCAAAGTATCGGCGCATCGACGGGCTGCACCCGCCACCGGGACCGCCATGCAAAACAACCACAGGCACACCATCGGGCTTGCCGCATTGCTCCACATATATGTGATGCCCATCGCCCACACTCAAAATTCGTTGATCGAAAGGCTCAATCGACGGATAAAGAAGTTGCACTGCGCGTTTTTGACCTGCGACTTTGTCCATAACTGTCCTATATAAAGCAAAGGCCGGGTGCTGCCCTGCCTGATAAGTTAAATCCATATGGAGATGGGAATGCAAGGCAACCAATCGACCGTCGATCCCGCAGAAGTCGCAAAATTTGAAGCGATGGCCGCGGAGTGGTGGGATTTAGAAGGCAAATTCAAACCCTTGCACATGCTCAATCCTTGCCGCTTGGATTACATCACCCAGCAAATTTCCATGGAGTTTGACCGCGATTTGTCCGCAGATCTTCCATTTAAGGGCTTGCGGATCTTGGACATTGGTTGTGGCGGTGGGTTGCTCTGTGAACCTATGGCCCGTCTTGGCGCAACCGTTGTGGGTGCAGATGCAGCCGCAGGCAATATCCCCGTGGCAAAATTGCACGCAGAACAATCAGGCCTCGAGATTGATTACCGCCACATCACCGCCGAAGCCTTGGCCGAAGCCAATGAGCAATTTGACGTGGTGTTAAACATGGAGGTGGTCGAACATGTGGCCAGCCCACCGGCCTATCTCTTCGCCTGCCAACAGCTTTTGCGCCCGGGCGGCCTGCATATTTGCTCCACGCTGAACCGCAACCCCAAGAGCTTTCTCTTCGCCATCATCGGAGCAGAATGGGTCATGCGGTGGTTGCCCAAGGGTACCCATGATTGGAATAAATTTATCACCCCAGATGAACTCTTCGGCCTACTGGAGGAAGCTGGGCTCAAACCCGTAGACCGCAAAGGTTTTGTCTTTAATAAAGTGGCTTGGAGCTGGTCCATCTCAGCGCAGGATCTCAGCGTCAACTATGTCACCGCAAGCACCAAGCCCACCTAGACATCACTGGATAAGCTCAAACGCAGCTCGCGCAAAATGGGTAGAATGCTCTTGATATTATCCTCCCCCGAAACGCCTGTTGCGGCGGTCAAAATTGGCGCAATCTGAGCAAAGGCGTGATCACGCGCCGCGCGACCAGAGGGGCTGATCACGACCTGTTTGCGCCGAGCGTCATCCCAATCGGGCCGAATATGAACATAGCCGGCCCATTCCAACTTATTGAGCGTATTGGTCATCGCGCCGCGCGTCAGATTAAAGGTTTTTGCCAATTGCGCCGGGGTGCGCTCGCCACCCACATGCGCCAAATGGTTGAGCACCGAAAAATGCGACAGCTCCATACCTTTCGGCAAGCCCTTTGAAATTCGACTGCGCAACAATTGCTCCAAAGCCAGAATTTCCGAAAACAAGCTGACAGATAGAGTTTCAATCGATTTTGTCATGACTTAGATACCGTTTCAAAGCAAATGGGCGATCATGCTGCAAGGATGCCACACGCGCACGCGCCCTGTCCACGTCATCTAGGTCTAGTGTCGCAAAATGCAATCCAATGTCCGGCCCTGCGTCCAAAATTACCTCACCCCAAGGCCCGATAATCAAACTATGCCCGAATGTTTTGCGCCCAGATCCTTGATGCACACCCGTTTGCGCCGCAGCAATCACAAAACACCCAGTCTCAATCGCCCGCGCCCGCAGCAATACATGCCAATGCGCCTCCCCCGTCGGCCGGGCAAAGGCAGATGGCACCGCCAACACCTGGGCCCCATCCTGCGCCAGGGCACGATGCAATGCTGCAAACCGCAGATCATAGCAAATGCTGAGCCCCAACTCAGCCCAAGGCGTCTGCACAACCGCCGCCTCTGTGCCGGGGCGATATCCCTTGGACTCGTGATACCGCTCTGTATCAGACAGGGTGACGTCAAACATATGAATTTTATCATAAAATGCGACAATTTCCCCCTTTGCATTGATCATAACAGAGCGATTGGCAAAGCGGCCGTCATCGCCCTCGGTTTTGACCGTCACCGAGCCAAGCGCAACCCAAAGCCCCAAGCGCCGCGCCCGTTCACAGATGGCCCCAATAAAACTGTTCCCCTCATAGGGCTCCAGCACCTGCAATTGATATGCACGGTGCAGCGAGACGCAATTTGTCACCTCCGGTAGGAACAAAATATCCTGCCCAGCCGATTGATCCATAAGGTTCAAGACGGTTGCAAGATTCTCAGCTGGCTGATCGCTGGAAGTTATTTGCGCAATTGCAACTTTCACGGCACCAACATCGGGGCCAATTTGCCAGACCGATCCAGAGCATAAAGCTCATCACAACCGCCAATATGCACGTCATCTATAAAAATCTGCGGGACCGTATGCCGACCATTGGCCCGCGTTTGCATTTCAGAGCGGCGCTCCGGGCTACGCGAAAGATCCACTTCGACAAAGGTCGCGCCTTTAGCATCCAAGAGCCGTTTGGCGGCGTGGCAATATCCGCAAAGCGGTGAGGTATATAGTTCGATAATCGCCATTCACTAAACTCCATTGGCTCCGTTGCCATTACAGCACTTCAGGTTCACACCGAATTCATCACAGGCCTATCGCGCGCTGGACGCCCTGGGGGCTGTGGTGATGCCTATAAGTCATCGGTCATTGACTGGTCTGTAAATGATCCAGACGCTGTATAGCAATTTTTTTCTCTCTTCACCACGCGCACCATGCCGCGGGGCTATGGAGCATAGATCACGACGGTTTTGCAGCGCGGGCCAATGCAATGACAGAAACAGTTTTCGCACCAGCGTCCAAACACACCCGCGCAGCTTCCGAAAAAGTCGCCCCAGATGTAAAAACATCGTCCACCAAAACCACCGCACGACCAGCCACACATCCTTCTCGCGCCGGGTTTATCGCCATAGAAGCATGCAGCAATTTCCGGCGTTCCTCAGCAGTGTGATCCTTAAGCTCCGGCGTACGGCGGCACTTCTTCAACCCATCCAAACAGCACTCAAGTCCCGCCATCTGCGCCATCTTCTGCGCAATGAGCGCAGATTGATTAAACCGCCGGCGCCACTGCCGTTGCCAATGCAAAGGAATTGGAATGAGCACAGGGGAGGGTGGAAAAATATCCGCGCCCCGGCGCAACATCCAATGGGCAAAGGGCGCGATGAGATCATGCCGATCGTGGCGCTTCAGGGCCAAAATCATACTGCGGGCTTTGGCATTATACGAAAACACCGCGCGCCCACTGGTCCAGGGACGCGGGTTGTTTAAGCAATCGTCACAAAGAATATTTGCATCATTGTGATCCCCTAACATTTGCCCACCACATTTCGGACAGGCACAGCCCGCAATAAAATGCGCCTCGCGCCAACATTCTGGGCAAAGATGCAGATGATTTTGCACCAAGACCCGACAACCGGGACATTGGTGAGGATAAATCGCTTGCAACACACCTTGCAAACCGCACGGCTCCCTTCTACCTCAGAGCAATGACAGCGCCTGCACTCTTCGATCCGATAACTCAAGCCGAAGCACGCGCGCGTGCCTGCGCTTCAGGCATGTTTTTGCAAGAGCTGGCCTGCACTGAAATTCTAGAAAGACTGAAAGCGGTTAACAGGCAGTTTAAATCCGTCGCCATCGTCACCGGTTTTCCACAGGTTTGGTCGGGTGCCTTTCCCAACGCAAAACTGGTGCGCGATGAGGATCTGCTGGAATTGAGCCCCGGGCAGCATGATCTCGTCGTCCACGCAATGGCGCTGCATCATTGCAATGACCCCATAGGCCAAGTGGTGCAATGCGGCCGCGCGCTGCAAGCCGACGGGCTGTTTATGGGGGTATGTTTCGGAGGTCAGACCCTCACAGAACTGCGCAGTGCCCTATCAACGGCAGAAGCGGATTTGCGCGGCGGTCTGTCACCGCGGGTCACCCCTATGGCGGAAATTCGAGAGCTTGGCTCCCTCTTGCAGCGGGCCGGCCTCGCCTTGCCCGTGGCAGATTCGCTAAAAATACCGGCGGCCTATAGCGATATTTATCACCTCATGCGCGATTTGCGCGACATGGGTGAAACCAATATCATGACGGCGCGTCCAAAAACCTTCACCCCCAAATCACTATTTGACCGGGCCCAAGAGATCTTTGCCACAGAATTCCCAGCAGATGACAGCCGCATTACTTGCACCTTCGATTTGGTTTTCCTTTCAGGTTGGGCGCCGCATGCGAGCCAACCCAAAGCATTAAAGCCCGGATCCGTGACGAAATCGCTCCAACAAGCGTTAGAAGAGGCAAAAAGCTCCTTGGGCAATTGACGAGACCCATTTTCCAGTTATTTGCAAGGGAACAGATTCAGGAGCACGCCGTGACAGATCAAGACACCACCTATTTGCCCTTATCCGCTGCACCAGCAGATCACCCAAAGGTGAAGGCACCAAAGATTGGGGTTTTGCTGTCCAATCTGGGCACACCGGACAATTATGATTATTGGTCGATGCGCCGGTATCTGGGTGAATTTTTATCGGATCGGCGGGTGATTGATTATAGCCCCTGGCTTTGGCAACCTTTGCTCCAGCTCATCATCTTAACAAAACGACCATTTTCTTCCGGCGCGGCTTATAAGTCGATTTGGAACATGGAAGCCAATGAAAGCCCTTTGGCCACCATTACAAAAGCACAAACCGAAGCTGTGCGCACAGAAATCTCGAAACGCTATGACGGCGGTGTTATGGTTGAGTATTGTATGCGCTACGGCAACCCGTCCACCCAGTCCGTTGTGCAAAAGATGGTGGATGCCGGCTGCCAGAAAATTCTGTTCTTTCCACTCTATCCGCAATTCGCCGGGGCCACCTCCGCCACAGCCAATGATGAGTTTTTCCGAAGCTTGATCAAACAAACTTGGCAACCTGCCGCACGGACTGTTAGCCCATATTTTGATCGTCCAGATTATATCAACGCGCTGGCGACCTCGATTGAGAAGGCGTATGAAACCGCCGAGCTGCGCCCAGAGGTTTTGGTGTGTTCCTATCATGGAGTGCCAAAACGCTATTTGATGCAGGGTGATCCCTACCATTGCCAGTGCCAAAAAACCACGCGCCTATTGAAAGAGCGTTTGGGTTGGGATGACACAGAAATCGTAACCACCTTCCAATCGAAATTCGGTCCAGAGGAATGGTTGCAACCCTATACGGTCGAAGAAGTGGCCCGTATGGCCGAGAAGGGCCAGAAAAATATTGCGGTCTGCGCCCCGGCTTTTTCAGCCGACTGTATCGAAACGCTGGAAGAAATTAACGAAGAGATCAAAGAAAGCTTTGAGCACGCCGGCGGCGAACATTTCACATATATCCCCTGCTTGAATGACAGCAAGGAACATATTGAAACCTTGAGCAATGTGATTTCAGAAAATCTGCAAGGCTGGATTTAATCAAAAAAGGGCCACTGAAACAGCGGCCCTTTTTTCAATTGATACTTGCAAGCAAGTGATTATTTAGTTGCCAATGCCACGATTGCGATCAACGCCAGTGGGATCAACAGCGAACTTGCAGAACCAGCTGCTTCGTCCATTGTGGACGCAACAACAGGTGCTTCCATGACCGGTTCGCTCATACCGCCTGCGAAAGCGGTCGTTGTCGCTGCTGCAAAGACAGTCGCCAAAATTAGTTTTTTCATTTTATTCTCCATTCGTTTTGGTTCTCACGCATCATGTGCTGAACCGAAAAGTTAACCCATCCAGATGACGCTCCGGATAAAGCAAATTAAATTTGTTTTTGCAAATGCGGATTCGGCGTATCTTCGCCCAAACCCGCGACACTCGTCAAATTAGCAACACCTGTGTGCCAACCTTGGTGAGTTCATATAATTCGGCAATTTGCTCGTTGTAAAGTCCGATGCAGCCATTCGAGGATCTGCGGCCAATCTTTCGCGTGTCATGGGTGCCGTGAATACGGTAATAGGTCCAAGAAAGATATAGCGCGTGGCTTCCCAATGGATTGTCCGGCCCTGGCCCTACGAATTCAGGCCATTCCGGGTTGCGTTTGCGCATCTCTGGGGTTGGTCGCCAGGATGGGCCCACAACTTTGCGCACAACTTTCGTCCGGCCTTTGCGTGTTAAATCCGCGGTCATCGGAACAGATGTTGGGTATAACTTGTAGATCGACTCGTCTTCAGACCAGTAATGCAGCGCGCGCGAGTCAATGTCGGACAAAATCGCCCCATTCTTAAGCGTGTCAAAATAGGGGCGCCAATCCAACATTCTAAAACTGCTGATATTGCGCAGAGCCGTCTCGCTGGACTCTGTTTCTGCCTCCACAGCATCAAACACGCCTGTCTCCTGCGACAGGGCAAGCGTCCCCGACAAGGATGCCGCCCCCGTCAAAAATGCCCGTCTTGGCAAATGGTTTTCTGCTCTGCCCATGGTATTCACTCCACATATGTTGAGGATGCTTACAAAGAAAATCGACAACACACAAATCAAACACGCCTGATGTACAGCATTTGTCTTAATATTGGGTTTGATTGGCAACGCTTTGCCGCTATGTACGCTGCACAGAATTGAGGGTTCAAGATGATTTATCGGGTCGTTCTAGCGTTTGGCTTGCTCCTATTGATGGGATGCACACAAAATACCGGCTCCAACCTAGAGCCGGGAGATCGCCCGTTGCGTCCAGTATATGTCATCAAAGCATCTGACGGCGCGCGCATTCAATACAGCATCTTAGATGGCATAAACAGCCTTCGGCGCGCAGCTGGCCTGCAAACATTGATCTTTAATGCCAAGCTCAACGCCGCAGCCGCCACGCATGCGCGCGATATGTCGGTGCAAAACCGCGCCTGGCATTTCGGCTCTGACGGATCTTCTCCGCTCGACCGTATGGAACGCGTCGGATATGAGGGCACGCTTCTTGGAGAAAATATTTCCGAGACCTTTGAGTCAGAGCTTGAAACCCTCGCGGCCTGGATGGAGACCCCAGCCACGCGCACAATCATCCTCGCCCCAGAGGCGCAAGAAATGGGTTTCAGCTGGTATCAAGAACCGGGCGGCAAAATTTGGTGGACTTTGGTCACCGGCATCGAGGCGCAACAGTAAGACCGCTAAAGCCCCCCGAACAGGCTCTAGGGGTAAATCCAAATCGGCGTGCCGATGTCAACCATCGCATAAATCTCTTCAATTTCACGATTGCTCACCGCAATACAGCCCCAGGTCCAATCTTTGAAAAAGAAGCGATAGGGCCGGGGCGTTCCATGTATGAAAATGTCACCTCCCGGACTTCGCGTCCCAGCGGCCCGTCGATCCGCCGCATTGGGGTATGATATGCCGACAGATAGGTGAAATTGGCTGTTGGGGTTTTTGCGATCAATGAAATACTGCCCCTCTGGGGTTTTGCCATCGCCTTCAAATTTCTTATGTCCAATGGGTGCGAAACCCAATTTAAAGTCGTATTCTTTGATAACCGTGTTACCTTGAAACAAGTACATGCGGCGTTCAGCCTTGTATAAAACCAAGGCTGTTGCTTTCGGAAGATCGGTCCGCAAAATAGGCTTGGGATCGGAACAGGCGGCCAAGACCAAAGCGATGCAAAACATCGCGACGATATTAAAAACTCTCATTGTCCTCACCCTAAGTCACCTAGCCCATCTCTACCTCAGGATGATTAAAATACAACTCATCAATCTTGGATTAAACGCTCCTCAATGGCTTTAAGTCGCGCCAATACCTCGTCACGATAGGTATCGGTTTTTTGATCTGCTTCTTCAGAATGCGCATCCTGCATGGAGTTTACAATCAAACCCACCAGCAGGTTCACCACAGCAAAGGTGGTGACCATGATAAAGGGTACAAAAAACACCCAAGCATAGGGATATACTTCCATCACTGGGCGCACGATCCCCATCGACCAGCTTTCCAATGTCATGATCTGGAATAGAGAATAAGCCGACTGCCCGAGTGACCCAAACCATTGCGGAAAATCAGCGCCAAAGAGTTTTGTTGAGATTACCGATCCAATATAAAAAATGATCCCCATCAACAAAAAGACGGACGCCATACCCGGCAAGGCGGTGATGAACCCCTCCACCACCCGGCGCAGGCGCGGCGCCACAGACACCACGCGCAATATACGCAAAATGCGCAAAGACCGCAGGACTGACAAGCTCTGAGCCGCAGGAACAAGTGACACTGCAACAATTGCAAAATCAAAAATATTCCAACCATCGCGGAAAAACCTAAAGCGATAGGCCAACAGCTTCAGCGCCAGTTCCACCACAAATATTGCCAGACAAATGCGATCCAAAATTCCAATAAACGTACCGACGCGCGCCATGACCATCGCGGACGTCTCTAACCCAAGAATAACCGCATTAAATAAAATCACCGCGGTGATGAATTTACGAACTCCGGCGGACTCAAGAGTTGTTTGAAGATATGTCATCGATTTTTAAACCTTGCTGAAATGGGCAACGATCTCGATATGCGGCGACCATCTAAATTGATCAACCACTTCAATCCATTTTAGCAAATAACCGCCGTTACAAAGCAAGGCCGCATCACGCGCGAAACTGACAGGATTGCATGACACCATAGCAATATCGCGCAAATCGCTTTGCGCCAATTGCCCCACTTGCTGCTCTGCGCCGGCGCGAGGTGGGTCGATGATGGCGGCGTTGAACGGTTTCAAGTCCGTATGGTCAACAGGATTGCGAAACAAATCACGGGTGGAGGTTGTGACACTCTTGATCCCCTGCGTGTGACGCACGCCATGGGCCAAAGCCTCAAGCAAACCGGCATCGTTCTCAAAACAATGCAGCGTCGCCCTATCCGCCAGCGGCAATCCCAATGTGCCAGCGCCAGAGAACAAATCAACCACCCGATCCGCTCCCGCCAATGCACGCGCCACCGCCGCTTGGAGCGCGCGCTCGCCCGCAGAGGTGGCTTGGGTGAATGCCCTGGGTGGCGGAGAGACTTTTACCCTGCCAAAGGTCATTTGCGGCGCCTGATGCTGGCAAATGATTTCATTTCCCACGGACAGCCGCGCAATTCCATTGGATCCAGCCCATTGGGCAAATGGGCCAAAATCTGTATCTGCGAGATGATCCAATCCCTCAACAGAGACATCAATCCCCCGATCTGTTGCCAGGACCCAAAAGCCCAGCTGCCCCTTGCGAGATCCAAATTGGACCGTGAATTGTTCAAGCGCCGGTATGATACGCATGATCTCAGGCACCAGAACCTTGCAGGGCTCAATCGGCTGAATTGTGTCGCTGGCCTTGCCAAAGAAACCCACCGTTGCACCCTTCTTTGTGCGTCGGCCTGTGAGTTTGGCGCGGCGACGGGAATTTTCTGGCGATGTGTGAAGCGCTTGAATTTCCGCTGTGATTCCCTGCGCCGCCAAGGCCCGCACCACAACCTCTTGTTTCCACTGAGCCACAAAATCAGGATGTGCATGATGTAACGCGCAGCCCCCACAGCGCTTAAATGCGCTGCACAGAGGGGTGATACGATGCTTGGAGGGCGTGACAATTCGTGTATTTTGCAACCGATCGCCCAGCAAATCCCCAGAGAACACCTCTCCAGGCAGGGCGCGATCAACAAAAATTGGCCCCGCGGCCAAACCATCGCCCAGGTGCCCTAAACGTTCGATTGTGAGTTCCATCAGGTCTCTTCCATTGCCAAAAAGCCACCAGATTGGTGCTTCCAAAATCCAGCATAGGCCCCATTGGCTTCTAACAGGCTGGCATGGGTTCCCTCTTCTACAATGCGTCCCTCGTCAAGCACCACAATGCGATCCATACGCGCAATGGTTGACAGACGATGCGCAATTGCAATCACGGTTTTGCCGCGCATGACACGGTACAGCGTCTCCAGAATGTCTGCCTCTACCGCACTGTCCAGTGCCGAGGTGGCCTCATCCAGCACTAAAATCGGCGCATCTTTTAAGATCACCCGGGCCAAAGCCACCCTTTGTCTCTGACCGCCTGAAAGTTTCACACCCCGTTCACCGACCTGTGCATCATAGCCTGTGCGCCCCTCCGGATCTTCGAGCTGCAAGATAAAATCATGCGCTTCGGCCTTTTTCGCCGCCTCGATCATGTCTTCCTCAGTCGCTCCGGGTTTGCCGTAAAGAATATTGTCGCGCACAGAACGATGCAGCAGCGCGCTGTCTTGCTGCACCACACCAATTTGCGCCCGCAAACTGTCCTGTGTGACGTGAGAAATATTTTGCCCATCAAAATAAATCGCCCCAGATTCCACATCATAAAACCGAAGTAATAGCTTTATGAGGGTTGATTTCCCCGCGCCGCTCGCCCCTACCAACCCCAGGCTCTCACCAGGCTTAATCTCAAGCGAGATATTCTCAAGCCCACCAAACTCCTTGCCATAGCGATGCGTCAGACCGGCAATTGAGATATGCGCTGCCTTCATCTGCAACTCCTGAGCACCTGGCGCATCAACCAGCTCAATGGGAGCAGAAATGGTCTCCATCCCCTCGCGAATAACCCCCATTTCTCTGAAAAGCGTGGTCAGTGCCCACATGATCCAATGGGACATGCCACTCATCCGCAGGGTAAGGGCTGCACCAGCGGCCACCACGCCCACATCCGCGCTGCCGATGCTCCACAGGTAGGTGGCCCAACCCACAACACTGACGACCAAACAGCCATCCAACAAAATAAGACCAAATTCCATGGTCGTATAAAGCCGCATTTCCTTTTGAAAGGTCACACGCGCCTCTTCGATCGCCTCTACCCCATAGTTCAACTCTTGATCGTTCTGGGAAAACATTTTGACCGCATGAATATTGGTGTAGCTGTCCACCACCCGCCCGGTCACGGCACTGCGCGCATTCGACGCCGCCGCCGATGCCGGGCTAACGCGCCGCACAGTCCAAACGACCAAAGCGAAATAGAGCCCCGTCCACATCGCAAGGGGGATCATTAACCGAGGATCAGACTCGCCCAATAGGAAAAATGCCCCGATCAAATAAACAAACGAAAAGGTGACCGCATCAATCAGCTGATAGACAAATTCACCCGTCGCAGGCGGGGTTTGCATGATCCGATTGGCAATGCGCCCAGCAAAATCATTTTCAAACCAACCCACAGATTGCCGCAACACATGGCGATGCGCCCGATAGCGCACCAAAGTGCCCACATTCGGCAAAATCGTATTGTTGAGCAAAAGGGTCGAAACCGTATCAATCAGCGGTCGAATCACAAGAATAAACCCGGTGACCAAAGCCAATTCCACCCAATGATTGCCCCAAAACTCAGACGGCGTTGCCTCTGTCATCAACACAATCAGTCGCCCGAAATACCAGATCAGAAAAATCTGGACCGCGGCAACAAGCGTTTGAAAAAAGGCAGAAAAGCAAAATATCGTTTTGAACGGGCGCAGATAGTCACGCAAAAAGGCCAAAAGCGCGCGCGGTGGACGATTGCTGACTGGGTAGGGTTGATAGGGATCAACCAATCTTTCAAAAAATCTAAACATAGCCGAACAGAATACTGCGGCTATGCTTTTTTGCAAACAAAATAATGTGGTTAAACAAACAAACCCTTGAGACAGGGCAGGTCACCCAAGGCCGTCCAAATGCACCAATATTTCATCTTTGGTGATCTGCATATCCCGTGCAATCCAAATGTCTTGTGCACGCTTCAAAGCCTCCCCAAGCGCTGGGCCCTGGTGCTTTGGCATTAAATCAGCCGCCGAAACGGGGCAAATAGACTGGGCGCCGCGGCGCACCGCCTCTTGCTCTGTCTCTGTGACCCTGTTCTCCATCCAGGCCGCGCGCAGCAGCCAAGACGACCAGCCCTGCGCCGCGCCCAGCGCATATCCATGCGCCAAGGCTTTTGATGTGTTTTGCCCGTGATACCGCAGCGCTTCAACCTGGCGCGCCTGCACATTTGACAACCGCAAGCGCTCTTGCACCGCCTCACCACCAAGACAGGCCAGACGGCGTAGCGCATCGGGCGGATGCTCCCGCTCTAGGTCCACCAAAAGCGAAACCGAGCGCGCCGAAGCCCCTGGCAGCACGCGCCCCAAGATGCCAGCTGCCTCCATTGCGGCCAGCGCTGGGGCTGGGTCGGCGGCGGCCAATAGTTTGAGCAGCTCAGCGCCGATCCGTTCTTTAGAAATTCGCTCCAAACCCGATTGCAAAGCCGCACAGGCCGCGAGCGCCTGCGCATCAACACCTTCGAGGGGATCGCCATACCAAGCCCAAAACCGAAAAAACCGCAAGATACGCAGATAATCTTCCGCGATACGAGCTTGCGGCTCACCGATAAAACGCAACCGCCGCGCTTGCGCATCGGCCAGCCCGTCCAATGGGTCGATCACCTGGCCCGACGCCTCTGCATAGAGCGCATTCATGGTAAAATCGCGGCGCGCGGCGTCTTGTTCAAGCGATGTGCCAAAAACAACTTCAGCATGCCGACCGTCGGTCGTCACATCTTGGCGAAATGTGGTGATTTCATAAGATTTGCCACCGAGCAAAAACGTCAGTGTTCCATGATCTGCGCCGGTGTCGACAACCCGAATCCCATGGGCTTGCGCAATCCGCCGCATCTGATCTGGCACGGCGTCACTGGTCAAATCAATATCCGTTGCCGCACCCCCCATCACCGCATTACGAATACAACCGCCCACATATAAAAGCCGCGCGCCGGCCTCCTCGAAGGCCGTGAAAAGCGGTGCTAGGGTCTGGATATCAAGCGCGGTGGGATCAATCTTCATAGCGGACCCATCTGATCGGCCAAGCCGCGCAATATCCGCGCGGTCGCGCCCCAAATGTAATAGGGCCCGTAAGGGACGCAATAGTAAGAGCGTCTCTGTCCGCGCCAGATCCGCGACTGAACTTGAAAATTTTGCGCCGTCACCACATGAGACAAAGGCACTTCGAACACCTCCGCCACCTCGCCAGGATCTGCCTTAACCTCCCAGGGCGTGCTGATCCAACCGATGGTTGGAATAACGTTGAACCCCGTCACGGTTTCATGTGCCGGCAATTGCCCTAAGATTTCTACCAGGGATGGATCAAGCCCGGTTTCCTCATGCGCTTCACGCAGCGCTGTTGCAGAAATATCCGCGTCACCGGCATCCCGCTTGCCGCCGGGAAACGCAATCTGCCCAGGGTGGGATGACAAATGCGCCGCGCGTTTGGTCAAGACCACATGAACGCCTGAAGAGCGCTCAATCAAGGGCACCAAAACACCGGCATCTTTCTTCGCAGGCCCAGACCCAGACGTCCCCGGATTAAGATCAAAATCCGACGAGGCGCCGCCCGGCCGCGCCAATGCGCGGAGAATATCAGCGTGATGCGGAATCATTTTCAATGGGGGGATTGGCCTCAAACCCAAGCGTATCTGGATCAAAGCTGTAATGGGCGCCACAAAACTGGCAATCGGCGGTGACCTCATTGTCGTCTGTGGTCATATGCGCAATGTCTTTGGCCGAATAAATCGACAGGCTTTGGCGCACACGATCAGGCGAGCAGGTACAGCCGAAAGTCACCGGCTGGGTGTCGTAGACCCGCGGTTGCTCTTCATGAAACAAACGAAGCAGCAGTTGCGTCGGCGCAATGGATGGTCCGACCAGCTCAAGCTGATCGACGGTATCGAGCAAAATATTCGCCCGGTTCCAATTTTCATTCCCATCTGAATCCAATAGATCCGCTGCCGAGAGCAAACCATCTTCGCCCTGTGGCTCTTCAGAGGTCACATGCGAACCTGCCGCAGGCATATGTTGCAGCATCACGCCGCCCGCACGCCAACCATCTGAGCCATCCGCCTCCTGCGAGTAACCAAATGCCAGGGAAAAGCGGGTCGGTATTTGTTCAGACTGCGCAAAATAGGCCTCTGCACAGGCCGAAAGAGAGGTGCCGGCAATCGGGGTGATCCCTTGATAGGGCTGCATATCTTGACCTTGATCAATCAATATGGCGAAATACCCATTGCCAATTTGATCAAAGCCCGGTGCCTCGGTGTCCAGAGTCTCAGCATCATAGCTTGCATAGGCCCGGATGCGCCCGGGCGCTCCATCTTCTGTCGGGCCATAGTAGTCAGTTGCGATCAAACGCACCGCACCGCTGCCGCGCACTTGAAGCGAGAGCTTCCAGCGCAGCTTCATGGTTTGACCAATTAACGCAGTGAGCAAAGTCATCTCTGCCACAAGCGCCTCAACAACAGACGGATAATCATGCTGCGCAAGCACCTGATCCAACACACCATCGAGCCGCGCCACACGGCCACGGATATCGGATGCGTCCAATTGAAACGGCAAAACCGTATCATCCCAACTCATTTTTACAGTTTGCGTCATGATAACTTTCCATAGATTGGCCTTGCCTTAAACTGTCCATATAAGCGCGTCTAGGCTGACACCAAGTTTTGGAGAGACGATTGCTACGTTTTGGCACCACACCAGATCCCAATCGCCGCTACACGCGGCGCCCCGGCGCCTATGCAATTTTGCCCCATAAAGGAGGGCTTTTAGCCACCTATCAAGGGGGACGAAATCAGGAATATCAATTGCCTGGCGGCGGCATAGATCCGGGCGAATCACCTCTCCAAGCGTTGCATCGTGAAGTATTTGAGGAAACCGGTTGGCGCATCACACAGCCTCGGGTGTTTTTTCGTTTTAAAGTTTTCAGCTTTATGCCGGACTACGATCTTTGGGCAGAAAAGATTTGCACCATCTATGTCGCGCACCCCGTGTATCAAAAATCGGCTCCCTCCGAACCAGACCATCATCCCGTGATTTTGCCCGCTGGCGCGGCCCTAAACCATCTGGCCAGCCCGGGCGATCGTCAGGCCGTGGCACAGTTTTTCGGCAAGAGATAACCCAAGCCTTAGATAATCAAATCCACCATCGCCTCATCTCCAGTGATGTCCCGAATTGACATTCCAGCCGCTTCAAGCCGCTCCGATAAGAGCGCAAAATTCTCTGGCTTTGAGGTTTCAATTCCAAGCAAGACAGTTCCGAAGTTGCGCGCTGATTTCTTGAGATATTCAAAACGCGCAATATCATCATCCGGTCCCAAAAGACCCAAGAAATCCTTTAGCGCCCCAGGTCGTTGAGGCAGGCGCAAGATAAAATATTTCTTCACTCCGGCATAGCGCTGGGCGCGCTCTTTCACCTCTGGCAATCGTTCAAAATCAAAATTGCCTCCCGATGACACACAGACCACGGTTTTGCCTTTGATCTTGTCTTTTAGATCCTTCAGGGCGTCCAAAGCCAAAGCCCCCGCGGGCTCCAAAACAATTCCTTCTGTATTCAGCATATCCAAAATTGTGGTGCAAATTCGATCTTCGGGGATATCCAAAACATGATCCGCATCAATACCTTTTAACGCAGCAAAGGTATTCACGCCCATCTTGGCCACCGCCGCCCCATCAACAAACGTATCCACCTGCGCCAGCGCAATAGGGGCGCCGGCCTGAACCGCAGCGGCCAGGCTTTTGCCCCCACTCGGCTCAACATAAAAGATTTCAGTCTCAGGAGCGCGCTCTGACAGCAAACGCCGCGCAGAAGAAGACAGACCTCCGCCGCCCACAGGCACCACAAAAACATCTGGAGAGCGGCCCAATTGTTCGAGCATCTCATAGGTGACTGTCGCCTGCCCCTCAATCACATCGGGATCATCAAATGGCGACAGAAAATGCCCGCCAACTTCCGCGCAATAGGCTTGGCTGGCGCGAAGCGTGTCGTCAAAATAGTCACCCACCAATTGCACCTGCACCCACGCGCCCCCAAACAGTCGAGTCTTGCGAATTTTTTGTTCCGGTGTGGTCACTGGCATAAAAATTACGCCTTTTTTCTGCAAATGCCTGCAAACATAGGCGACGCCCTGCGCATGATTGCCGGCGCTGGCACAGACGAACACGTCTTTATCCGCCTGTTTGCCCATGGCATTAAATGCGCCGCGCAGTTTATAGGAGCGCACAGGCGATAGATCTTCTCGCTTCAGCCAAATATCCGCATCATAGACATTCGAAAGATGATCATTGCGCTGGAGCGGTGTTGCAGGAAACAACTGGCGCATGCGCTCGGTGGCCTCAGCGGCTTGGTTGCTAAAATCTGTCATGACAGATTAGTGGCTCAAACTGCGAAATTGCGCAAGTTATCTGGCCTGCGGCGGATTATGCAACGGGCTTTATAAAATTGCTCTGCACCAACTTGCCGTGCAAACAAAAACCATATACCTCCGCGCCGACCACACTTTGCCACATTTGGATTGGAAAACGCATGTCAGCCCCTAAGAAAGTTGTCCTGGCCTATTCGGGCGGACTAGACACCTCGATCATCCTCAAATGGTTGCAGACCGAATATGGCTGCGAAGTGGTGACATTCACGGCAGATTTGGGTCAGGGTGAAGAGCTCGAACCCGCCCGCGCCAAAGCCGAACTGATGGGCGCCTCCTCAATCTATATCGAGGATGTGCGTGAAGAATTTGTCCGCGATTTTGTGTTCCCTATGTTCCGAGCCAATGCGCTTTATGAGGGTCTGTACCTGCTGGGTACCTCCATTGCGCGCCCATTGATCTCCAAACGCCTGGTTGAGATTGCACAGCTCGAAGGGGCAGATGCTGTTGCCCATGGCGCGACCGGCAAAGGCAATGACCAAGTGCGGTTTGAGCTGGCCGCCTACGCATTGAACCCCGATATCAAAGTCATCGCCCCCTGGCGTGAATGGGATCTTTCAAGCCGTACCAAGCTGATCGATTTTGCCGAGAAAAACCAAATCCCAATCGCCAAAGACAAGCGCGGCGAAGCGCCGTTTAGTGTTGATGCCAACCTGCTGCACACCTCTTCGGAAGGTAAGGTCTTGGAAGACCCGGCCATTGAGGCACCCGATTACGTCTATCAACGCACCGTCAATCCCGAGGATGCACCCGACACGCCAGAATATGTTGAGATTGGCTTTCAAGCCGGGGATGCTGTCTCAATCAACGGCGTTGATATGTCCCCCGCAACGATTTTGACCGAGTTAAACCGGCTTGGCGGTCAACATGGCATCGGGCGGCTTGACCTGGTCGAGGGTCGCTTTGTGGGCATGAAATCCCGTGGCATTTACGAAACCCCTGGCGGCACATTGCTGCTGGAGGCCCATCGCGCCATTGAATCCATCACCTTGGACCGCGGCGCGGCCCATCTCAAAGACGAATTAATGCCAAAATATGCCGAGCTGATTTACAATGGCTTTTGGTTTAGCCCTGAGCGCGAAATGCTTCAGGCTTTGATTGATAAGTCCCAAGAGCATGTCACCGGAACTGTGCGTCTGAAGCTCTATAAAGGCTCCGCCCGCACGGTGGGCCGCTGGTCAGATTACAGCCTGTATTCTGAAGCGCATGTGACGTTTGAAGATGATGCGGGCGCCTACGATCAAAAAGATGCTGCTGGCTTTATCCAGCTCAATGCCCTGCGCCTCAAGCTCTTGGCTGCGCGTAAAAATCGGATCCGCTGATCCACGAGAGCGGGCGGTTATTTGGCAGCTTGCAGCTGCTCATAGATCGCCTGCGCTTGGTGCCATAGCGCGTCATAATCGGCATCAACTCTTGGCGCCGGACCTGGTGCCGGTCCAAATCCAGTTGAGCGATGCACCGCGTCATACCAATGGGCCGCCCAAATACCATCCTGCGCCCGCGGCCCAGCAGGCCAGTGTAACATCGCAGGGTCAAAGGCAATTTCCAGCCGCAGGCAGAGCTCCATAAGCGCAGATTTTGGATCGGCTAAAATATCATCGCTGTCGATCACAATCGGGACCTGACCCAGCGCCACGCAATGATCAAAAATTTTCTTTTGTTGCACAAACCCGAGGTCGTATAGAGTCACATCCGCGCGCTTGCGGGCATAGCTGGCGATCACCCGCGCGGGATCACGAATGAGAAACACATTGCGCTGATTTACCAGCAGATCCATCGGGAAATGGTCCAGCATATGATGGGTCATGTGTTTTTGATACCAAATCGCCGCACCACCTGGCACAGGGCCAGACAGCTCGGCACTCACCTGCACAGGATCACAAGCCATACTTGCCATGATTTCAGCCCGCATCGGATGGCCCGCATTGGAATGATGAAGATAGGCGCCATAAAATGGCTCATCTACAATCTGTGTATCCGCCCGATTGCCAAAGGCATACATCATCGCCGTCGACAGGTTGCGCGGACCTGACCACATGGCGATCTTCATGCGCAGACCTGGGCGATGAGGTCCTGATACAACCCCCGAATACGGCAGGTGATTGGCCCCATGTCGCCGTCACCGATGGGGCGGCCATCAATCTCGATCACAGGGGTTTGCGCACCGAAGGTTCCGGTCAAAAAGGCCTCCTGCGCGCCATAGGTATCCACCAAGCTGAAGTTGCGCTCAAAAACGGGGATGTCATGGGCGCGGCACAGATCAATGACCTTTTGCCGGGTGATGCCGTTCATGCAGTAATCTCCCGTACTGGTCCAAACCGCACCATCGCGCACAATAAAAAAGTTGCAGGCATTGGTGGTATTCACAAACCCATGCACGTCTAACATCAAAGCCTCATCCGCTCCGGCCTTTTGTGCCGCGATACAGGCCAAAATGCAGTTGAGTTTAGAATGCGAATTTAATTTTGGATCCTGCGTCATGGGCAGGCCCCGCATATGCGGTACAGTGGCGAGACGAATGCCACGGGGAAGGCTGGGCTTTGAATGTTCCATTATGATGGTAAATGTGGGGCCAGATTGTGACAGGTCTGGATGCTGAAACGGGCGGATCTTCACCCCGCGCGTGACCATAAGCCGAGCGTGCGCATCGCTCTGCATCCCATTGGCCGCTTGCGTATCGCGCAAGGCCCGCTCCACCCCATTGCGATCCATACCAATATCAATATCCACGGCCTTTGCCGCCTCAAACAAACGGTTCAGATGTTCATCCATGAAGGCCCATGTGCCGTTATAAAGACGCAACCCCTCCCAAACCCCGTCCCCAAGCATAAACCCGCTGTCATATACGCTGACCAAGGCACGCTCTTTGGGCAGCAATTGCCCATTGAGGTAAATCAAAATGTCTTCATTGCGGGCATCTTCCGCAGCTTGGTGAGTTGTTACATGATCTGTCATATCTCAAGCCTAGGCTGAGAGGCATTTCGAGCCAAGAGGGAAAACTCACAAGGACGGGTGAAACACAGCAAGAGGCTCAAGCCCATCACTCAGGGGGCGAATTCCATCACCTCTTGCAGGTTTGGAATAGCATCCGCTGTGCCGGATCGTGTAACCTTGAGGGCTGCGGCGCGGTTGGCACAGGTTAAGGCGGTTTGGGGGTCGTCTCCCAATGACAAACGCCCTATGAAATAACCACAGAAAGTGTCGCCTGCTCCGGTGGTGTCCACGGGAATGACAGGGATTCCAGCAACCTCAAACACCTGATCTGCTGAAAAATCATGATAGGCGGCACCTTTTGCGCCATAGGTAATGAGCATTCCATCGAGCCCAAGGCTGGCTAAACTGGAGATGCGCAGATCCTGTTGGAGCGCTTTCACCTCATGTTCATTCGCGCATAGGATATTCACAAATGGCAAAACCTCTGCCACAGCCTTCGCCTCGAAGGGTGCCGCTGAATAGACCACGCGCGCAGCTTGAGCGCGCGCCATTCGGGCGGCGTGGAGTTGATGCGCCGTTTCATTTTGCATCACCAGCCAATCCCCCGCACCGATCGGGGTCAACCATTGGGTGAGCTGTGCTTCACTCATCGCCGTATTGGCTCCGGAAAATAGGGTGATGGCGTTCTCACCATCAGCGGCCACCGTGATGATGGCGTGGCCGGAAGCGCAGGACAGGCGGGCAATTGAATCGCCTGCGACACCCAAAGCGCCAAGCCGATCGAGCAGCCAATCCCCATCGCGGCCCACGGCTCCTAAATGCACCACATCCGCACCGGCTTGAACCATAGCCACAGATTGATTGGCCCCCTTGCCGCCCAGGCCTTGATCCAAATCAGTCGCCGCAAGAGTCTCCCCAGGCGCCGGAATATGAGGCACCTGGTAGAAGTAATCGGCGTTGATGGAGCCGAAATTGTAGACCGTCATCTGATATTGCAGGCGGCAATGGCCGCCATATTGAGGATGTCATTCACCGAAGACACGGTCGAGCAAATTTGAATTGGCTTATCGATGCCTGTCAAAATTGGACCGATGACAGTGGCACCCCCCATTTCCTGCATCAACTTCACTGAGATTGATGCCGAATGCCGCGCTGGAACCACCAAAACATTGGCCGGGCCAGTGAGGCGGCTGAACGGGTATTTCTTCATCTCATTGACGTTGAGCGCCACATCCACAGCCATCTCGCCCTCAAATTCAAAATCAACCCCACGCTTTAACAAGACATCCGGAGCAATGCGCATTTTTTCAGCGCGCTCTGAAATCGGATAGCCGAAGGTCGAAAAGCTTACAAAAGCCACCCGCGGATCCAAGCCCAAGGCACGCGCCACGCCAGCACCACGTTCGGCAATATCGGCAAGGTCGTTTTCATCAGGCCATTCATGAACCAAAGTATCGGAGATCAAAATGATTTTGCCTTTTGACAAAATAGCCGTCACCCCGACCGCACCATCATGTGGGCCCACGTCATAAACATGGTTGATCAATTCCAAAACATGCGCTGACTTGCGTGTAACACCCGTCACCAAACCGTCGCCATGTCCATGCGCAAGCATCAAAGATCCAAAAACGTGACGATCCCGGGCAGCAAGGCGATGCACATCGGTTGTATCAAAACCTTTGCGTTGCAGGCGCTGGTAGAGGTAGTTTTTGTAATCTTCCAAATGTTCTGTGTTGGCGGCATTCACCACTTCCAGCTCACCGGCCGCATCACCCAGCCCCGCTGCCTCTAATCTTTGACGCACATCGCTTTCCCGACCCACGACAATTGATTTTCCAAAGCCTTGGCGTTGATACAAGACAGCGGCGCGCAAGACCCGCTCATCATCACCTTCGGCAAAGATAATCCGAGCCTGCGACGACCGTGCGCGCGCATTGATGCCGCGCAAAATGCTCGCGGTGGGATCCATGCGGGTTTTCAAAGACAGCTCATAGCCATCCATATCCACAATCGGCCGGCGGGCAGCGCCTGTGTCCATACCTGCGCGCGCAACTGCGGGAGGAATGCGGTAGATTAAACGTGGATCAAAGGGGGTTGGGATAATGTAATCGCGGCCAAAACTCAACTTCGTGCCATAGGCCAAAGCCACCTCATCTGGCACCTCTTCACGCGCTAAATCCGCAAGCGCACGCGCACAAGCAATCTTCATTTCGTCATTAATCGCTCTGGCGTGAATATCTAATGCACCACGGAACAAATACGGGAAACCCAATACATTGTTGACCTGATTGGGATAATCCGACCGCCCTGTGGCCACGATCGCATCTGGACGCACGGCATGCGCCTCTTCGGGTGTGATCTCAGGGTCTGGATTTGCCATGGCAAAAATCACCGGATCAGGGGCCATGCTTTCCACCATTGCTGGGGTCACGGCGCCTTTGACGGAAACACCCAAAAACACATCTGCGCCCGCCATAGCGTCATCCAAACTGCGCAACTCTGTTGAAATAGCATGGGCCGATTTCCATTGGTTCATACCCTCAGTACGTCCCTGATAAATCACGCCCTTAGTGTCGCACACAATGCAGTTGTTATGTTTGGCACCCATAGATTTTAAAAGTTCAATACAGGCAATGCCAGCAGCACCGGCACCATTCAAAACAATTTTCACGTCCTGAATTTTCTTGCCAGACAGGTGCAAGGCATTGATCAGGCCTGCCGCGCAGATCACGGCCGTGCCGTGTTGGTCATCATGAAACACCGGAATATCCATGACCTCTTTCAAGGCTTGCTCGATGATAAAACACTCCGGTGCCTTAATGTCTTCGAGGTTGATGCCGCCAAAGGTCGGACCCATGAGCTTCACAGCATTGATAAATTCTTCGGGGTTTTCGGTGTCCAGCTCAATATCGATGGAGTTCACATCTGCGAAGCGCTTAAACAAAACCGCCTTGCCTTCCATGACCGGCTTGGAGCCCAAAGCCCCAAGATTACCAAGACCCAATACCGCTGTTCCGTTCGAAATCACCGCTACAAGGTTGCCTTTGTTGGTATAGTCATAGGCCAATTCAGGATTATCTGCGATGGCCAAACAGGGCACCGCAACACCTGGCGAATAGGCCAAGGAAAGATCACGCTGTGTTGTCATTGGCACAGAGGCGGTTATCTCAAACTTACCAGGCGTTGGTTCCAGGTGGTAGGCCAGCGCATCAGCGTCTGTGACTTTGTTATTGGGCATTGCAACACTCCGTTTAGAATTAGTTTAATATTAAACTATCTGTTTCGCTGGTGCAATTCAATTTTAGCAGAGCCCGTATATTGAGGATCTGCGCCGTCTAGGCCTTGAGCCATTGCCCATCGACCCTGCGCCACCTTCGCGCCAGAATGAACCACCGCCAACCAGAGGTCAAACCAATTCAAAATCCGTCCCGATGATCGCTTTCTTTCGTCGCAAGTTTTGCCTAATACTTGCCACAAATGGAGATCAGTCTGTGAGCAAGCCCGACCAATCCGTAACGCCCATGATGGCACAATTTCTTGAGATCAAGGAGGAATACCCCTCTGCCCTATTGTTCTACCGCATGGGGGATTTTTACGAGCTGTTTTTCGACGATGCCGTCGCGGCGGCGCAGGCGCTGGATATTACCCTGACGAAACGCGGCAAACATCAGGGCGCGGATATTCCCATGTGCGGTGTGCCAGTGCACGCGGCAGAGGGTTACTTGCTCAATCTCATTCGCAAAGGGTTTCGCGTTGCGGTCTGCGAACAGCTGGAAAATCCAAAAGAGGCAAAGAAACGCGGGGCTAAATCCGTTGTGAAACGGGGCGTGGTTCGGTTGGTCACCCCAGGGACCTTGACCGAAGACACGCTACTGCAGCCGCGACAAAGTAATTTTCTGGCCACGTTTGTTCAGGTGCGCAACCAAAGCTGTCTTGCTTGGGTGGATATTTCGACCGGAGATATGCGCTATAGTCCCTGCCCGCCCGTGCGATTGGGGCCAGAGCTGGCCCGGCTTGCCCCAGCTGAGGTGCTTGTGGCTGAGGGGGCGCTGGATGAAACTCTGGAAATCATAAATGAGGCCGGTGCGGCCGCGACCGAATTGCCACAGGAGGTTTTTGACAGCACCGCCGGCGTGGAGAAAATTTGCAAAGCCTATGGTGTTGGAGACCTGAGCGGTCTTGGAGAGTTCAGCCGTGCCGATGTCGCCGCCGTTTCTGGGCTTATTGAATATCTCTCCACCACCCAAAAAGGCCAACTCCCACTTCTACGCCGACCCGTTTGTGAAGCGCGGGATGATTTTGTTGCAATTGATGCCGCAACCCGAAAAAATCTTGAACTGACCCAAACGCTGGCAGGGGAAAGATCTGGCTCTTTGCTGTCGGTTGTGGATCGCTCTGTGACCGCTGCCGGAGCGCGGCTTTTGTCTCGCCGCATTACGACACCCTCTCAACGCCTAGCAACCATCGAAGAGCGCGCATCGGCGGTAGAGTTTTTCTGTGGCCAAAGCACTTTGCGCGGCGCGGTGCGCACCGCTTTGAAGCAATTGCCCGATGTTGAACGCGCCTTGGGGCGTGTGGCGCTTGAGCGCAGTGGTCCAAGAGATTTGCTGGCGCTTGGGAATGGCATCGCCCAAGCCGCGCAAGTGCATGCCCTTTTGGCAGAGCAAGAGTTACCGCCACTCCTGAAGAATGCGGCAGATGATCTGAAAGGGTTTGAGGCCCTGTCCGATGAATTGGATCGCGCCCTGGTCGCCGAACCGCCCCTTCTGGCGCGAGATGGTGGGTTTGTCGCCACTGGCTATTCGGCAGAGCTGGATGAGATGACGGCCCTGCGCGACGAAGCGCGGTCTGTGATTGCTAGGATGCAAGCCGATTATGCCGGCCAGTCTGAGATTTCCTCCCTGAAAATTAAGCACAATAATGTGCTGGGATATTTCATTGAAACCACCGCCACCCATGCCCAGCGCATGATGACGGCACCTTTGAGTGATGTTTTCATTCACCGACAAACCACCGCCAATGCGGTCCGCTTTACGACGGTCGAACTGGGTGAGCTGGAAACCAAAATCCTAAATGCTGCCGGCCGCGCCACAGGGTTAGAGCTTGAAGTTTTTGCCGGTCTCTGCGCTCAGGTGTTAGATCATGCCGCCGCACTACAGGCTTTGGCGGTCTCGATTGCAGAGATTGACGTCGCTGCCGCTCTTTCCGAGTTGGCCATGGCAGAGGGTTGGGTCCGCCCGGTGCTGAATGACAGCCGCGACTTTATAATTGAGCAAGGCCGCCATCCAGTGGTCGAAGCGGCAATCAAAGCGCAGGCGGAAACTGTTTTTGTCGCCAATGATTGCCAATTGACCAGCACAAACGACATGATTTGGCTGCTCACCGGGCCAAATATGGCCGGTAAATCAACGTTTTTACGTCAGAATGCTTTGATTGCCCTTTTGGCACAGGCCGGATCTTTTGTGCCGGCGGCTCGGGCTGAAATTGGCATTGTTTCACAGATTTTTAGCCGGGTTGGTGCGGCCGATGATTTGGCCCGCGGGCGATCGACTTTTATGGTGGAGATGGTTGAGACCGCCGCAATTTTGAACCAAGCAGATGATCGTGCTTTGGTTATTCTGGATGAAATTGGCCGCGGAACCTCGACCTATGACGGGCTATCCATCGCTTGGGCCACTCTGGAGCATTTGCATGATGTCAACCGATGCCGCGCATTATTTGCCACTCATTACCATGAGCTCACCCAGCTCACCGCGAAACTGACCCATGTGGACAATGCCACCGTCACTGTGCGGGAGTATCAGGGAGATGTGGTGTTCTTACATGAGGTGAAGAAAGGCGCAGCAGATCGGTCCTATGGGGTGCAAGTGGCCAAACTGGCCGGCCTGCCGCAATCGGTTTTGGAGCGGGCAAAGGTGGTTCTTGAGGCTTTGGAGCGGGGCGAGCGCGAGGGGCATAGCAAGCAAAAAGCCCTCATCGACGATTTGCCGCTGTTTTCCGCGGTGGCGATGTCGGCACCTGCGCCCTCAGCCCAGTCGGAGCTTGAAGAGGTCTTGAATGGGGTCCAGCCAGATAGTTTGAGCCCCAAAGAGGCGCTGGATCTCATTTATGAGCTGAAGTCGAAACTCAAGACATAAAAGGCGGCCCTTGAGCCGCCCTTGTCGCAGATATCGCTTTTTAGCCTCAGCCTGGAGTTGAAGAAACGCCCACTTGCGCAGGGCGCAAAAGGCGATCATGCAACATGAATCCTTCGGTCATCACCTGAATGATGTCCCCTGCTTTTGTGCCAGGAACAGGCGCTTCAAACATGGCTTCATGATTTTGTGGGTCAAAACGTTCGCCAATTTCTGGCGAAATGGGTTCGATGCCATGTTTTTTGAAAACATTGACCACTTCGCGCATGGTGAGCTCAACGCCCTCGATCAAAGCAGCTGAGACTTCGCGCTGGTCATCCGTCGCGGCCTCCAGGCCACGCTTGAGGTTGTCATAGACCGGCAGTAGATCACGGGCGAGCTTCGAGCCGCCATAATTTTCAGCCTCTCTACGATCACGATCACCGCGTTTCCGAGCGTTTTCCGCATCCGCGAGGGCGCGCATCCACTTGTCTTTGAGATCATCGCGTTCGGCGCGCAGAGCATCAAGCTCTAGCTCTTCTTCGGTGTATTCTTCCTCACCATATTCTTCTTCTTCGGCAAGACTGACGTCCTGGAGAAACTCGTCTTCATGTTCTTTTGCCATCTGGACCTAACCTCGATCAGATAAAACCCGCCCGACCATTTGAGCGGTATAATTCACGATTGGCACGATCCTACCATAATTCAGACGCGTGGGTCCGATTACGCCAATAGCGCCAACCACCTTTTGGTCAGCGTTCATATAGGGAGAAACCACCAAAGAGGAACCCGAAAGTGAAAATAGTTTGTTCTCAGAGCCAATAAAAATGCGAACACCCTCACCTTCATCGGTTAATTGCAGGAATTCCGCTATATCTCGCTTGCGTTCAAGGTCATCAAAGAGCACTCGAACCCGCTCTAAGTCCTCAGCTGTTCCAGCATTCTCAAGGAGATTCGATCTGCCGCGGACAATTAATCGCTCATTGTCACCGCCAGCATCCTGCATGACGGCCACGCCAGCCTCAACCAAGCCGGTTGTCAAAACATCCAATTCCGAGCGGTGTTTTTTGATCTCTGTGACAATGGTGGATTTTAACTCTTGCAATGTCCGGCCCTGACCGATGACATTTAGAAAGTTTACGGCCTCTCGCATTTGACTCGGGGTTTGACCCAAAGGCGGTCGAAATACCCGGTTTTCAACCTCGCCATTGGCAAAAACCAAAACCACAAGCGCCCGGTCGGTCGCCAAGGAAACAAATTCAATATGTTTTATGGGCGATGACTTTTTGGGCGCCAGAACCAAAGATGCTCCGCGGGTAAGTCCGGAAAGGGTGCTGGACATACGGTCAAGCATGCCTGTGATGCTGTCGTTTTCATCCATTGTTGCGGAAATTTTACGCTGGGCGGCCTCATCGGGCTCCCCAACCTCCAAAATACCATCGACAAACATTCGCAGACCAAGCTCCGTGGGCTGTCGGCCGGCAGAGGTGTGCGGGCTGTCAAGCAGGCCAAGAAGCTCTAAGTCTTTCATGACATTGCGAATGGTGGCGGCGCTCACGGGTTGTGTCATGTGTTGGGTTAACGTGTTGCTGCCCATCGGTTCCCCGGAAGACAGGTAGCTTTCCACAACCCGTTGAAACACTTCACGGCTCCGGGCATCCATTTCTGAAAATAACTCTGTAGACGAATCCATTCACCTAAGCCTTGCTATTTGGGGTCCGCTTCGCATATTCGCGCATGAACACAGAGAGGACAAGCGATGCGACCATCCAATCGAGAATTAAATCAAATGCGTGACATTGTGATTGAAACAGATGTCACCCGTCATGCCGAGGGATCTTGTTTGATCAAGATTGGCGATACGCATGTGCTTTGCACAGCCAGTTTGGAAGAGCGCGTGCCTCCTTTTCTGCGGAACTCAGGATTGGGTTGGGTAACAGCAGAATATGGGATGCTGCCCCGCGCCACCCATACGCGCATGCGCCGGGAGGCCAAAAACGGTCAATCGGGGCGCACTCAAGAGATTCAACGTCTCATCGGGCGGAGTTTGCGCGCCGGTGTGGATCGGGTGGCTCTGGGTGAGCGGCAAATCAGTATCGATTGCGATGTGATCCAAGCAGATGGCGGGACGCGTTGCGCCGCAATCACAGGCGGTTGGGTGGCGCTTAAGCTCGCTGTGCAAAAGCTCATGAAAGCTGGAGATATTATCAGCGATCCGCTTGTGGATCCCGTGGCTGCGGTGAGCTGTGGAATCTATGCGGGCCAAGCGGTTTTGGATCTGGACTACCCGGAGGACAGTGAGGCTGGGGTTGATGGCAATTTCGTGATGTTGGGATCGGGCAAATTGGTTGAAGTCCAGATGTCGGCAGAGGGCTCAACATTCTCTCGTGATCAAATGGGACAGCTGATTGATCTGGCCGAGGCGGGCGTGTCGCAATTGGTGGCTGCGCAATTGGCGGCCGTTGGCTGATGCGCGTGCTCACCGAACCTAAGATCGTTCTTGCCAGTCACAATAAGGGCAAGTTGCGCGAAATTCAGGCTCTTTTGGCTCCCTTTGGCATCGCATGTGTGAGTGCCGGGGAGCTGGGCCTGGAAGAACCGGTGGAAACTGAGACCAGTTTTGCTGGAAATGCGCGCCTGAAAGCACATTTTGCAGCGCAGGCGGCCGGTCTGCCGGCTCTGTCTGACGATAGTGGAATTTGTGTTGATGGGCTGGATGGCGCACCCGGGGTTTATACGGCCGATTGGGCGGAAACCCCCAGTGGTCGCGATTTCACAATGGCGATGACGCGGGTTTGGGATGAGCTGGAAGCAGCAAATGCACCCTTCCCGCGCCATGCGCAGTTTAATTGTACATTATGTTTAGCATGGCCAGATGGTCACGATGAGATTTTCACCGGCATTGCGCCCGGTCAAGTGGTTTGGCCAATGCGCGGTATGCATGGATTTGGCTTTGATCCTATGTTTCAACCCGATGGGTTTGATCGAACATTTGCTGAGATGCTCCCCGAAGAAAAGCACCCCCTAAGCCATCGGGCAGATGCCTTTAACAAGTTGGTGTCTGGCTGTCTGACGTGATGGAAGATTGGCGCCACGGCGGGTTTGGCCTTTATATCCATTGGCCATTTTGTGAAGCGAAGTGTCCTTATTGTGACTTCAATTCCTATGTCAGCGCCACGGTTGACACTGAAATGTGGGAACACGCCCTATTAAGGGAATTGGATCGCCACGCGGCCCTCACCCAAGACCGCGTATTAAATTCAATTTTTTTCGGGGGCGGCACCCCAAGTCTGATGCCACCCAATATGGTGGGGCGTTTAATTGATCGCGCGCGGGGGCATTGGCCCTTCGCGAATGATATTGAAATCACGCTTGAGGCCAATCCATCCTCTGTTGAAGCATCACGCTTCGCGGATTTCCGTAAGGCTGGAGTGAACCGGATTTCCATGGGAATTCAGGCGTTGAACGATCCAGACCTAAAGCGCCTTGGCCGTTTGCATTCAGTGGCGGAGGCGCGGTCCGCCCTCACGGTTGCGAAGACTTATTTTGAACGGGTCAGCTTTGATTTGATCTATGCAAGGCAGGACCAAACGCTTGAAGCTTGGCAAAGAGAGCTGACCGAAGCCATTGAAATGAGCGCGGGGCACCTGTCTTTGTATCAACTCACGATCGAACCGGGGACGGCCTTTGGTTTTCGAGCAAAAGCGGGCAAATTGGCGGGATTGCCCGATGAAGACTTGAGCGCGGATATGTTCGATGCAACCAATGAGATCTGCGCTGCGGCAGGCTTACACGCCTATGAGGTATCCAATTATTCACACAAGCTATTGGAATCAAAGCATAATATTATATATTGGCGTGGGGGTGACTATATCGGAATTGGGCCCGGAGCCCATGGGCGCCTAACCTTGGCAGGAAGGCGTCACGCCACACAAACAGCATTGGCGCCGCCGGCCTGGTTGGAGCGGGTGGCAAAACTGAACAGTGGGACCAGTCGTCAGGAGGTTTTAACCCCACAAGATCATGCAAATGAATTAATCATGATGGGATTGCGGGTGTCAGATGGGATTTCGCGCACGCGCATTGAGGGCATCGCCGACACTCAGCTGAAAATCCCAGATCACTTGCTTGATTTGGGTCTACTGGAACTTTCAAACGATCGGCTGCGCGCCACAAAAACCGGCCGCCCGCTGCTCAATCAGCTGGTCCAGGCTTTGATGTATTAAAGCCCGGCTAAGTGACGACAAAGCTCATCAAGCTGCTCTAGGTTTTTGTAACGAACAGTGATCGAGCCGCCCTCTTGTCCGGGATTATGTGTAATCGAAACCGCCATTTTAAGCGCTGCGGAAAGGTCGCCCTCAAGCGCACGTGTGTCTGCGTCTTTGACGGATTTTGACACGCGCTCTTTGCCGGAGGTTTTGGGCTCTTTCACCAGTTTCTCAGTCTGGCGGACAGATAACCCCCGCGCCACAACAACACGCGCCAGATCAGAGGCGTTGGGCGCCGTAATCAGAGCACGGGCGTGACCACTTGAAAGGCTACCATTGACGACAAGGGATTGAACATCTTCCGGTAGTGCCAGAAGGCGAAGTACATTTGCAATATGCGGGCGCGATTTTCCAAGCGCCTCGGCCATCTGCTCTTGCGTATGGCCAAACTTATCCATGAGCTGTCGATAACCGATTGCCTCTTCAATTGGATTTAGGTCTGCGCGTTGGATATTCTCGATGATGGCGATTTCAAGCACATCCTGGTCAGAAAATTCCCGCACCACAACAGGCAATTCATGCAGCTGGGCAAGTTGAGAAGCGCGCCAGCGTCGTTCACCCGCGACAATTTCATACTCTCCAGTTTTGCCTGGATGGGCGCGCACGACCAGGGGCTGAATAATGCCCTTAGAACGAATGGACCCTGCTAGGTCATTTAGATCGTCAACGTCGAAATGCCGGCGCGGTTGATCCGGGTTGGGATGTATATTTTCGATTGGCACAAGCATATCATTGCGCCGATCAGACCCTATTGGACCCGAGTCACCAACGGCGGGTTCAATATCTGCCATAAGAGCGGATAGGCCTCGGCCGAGACCTCTTTGGCGTTTGGGTGTATTGGCCATGGTGTGTCCTAACTCTTTATCATCTTCGTGCCAAAATCTCTTGAGCGAGGGCGCGATAGGCCTCCGCCCCTTTGGAACGGCTATCATAACTTAAAACAGGCATCGCAAAAGACGGCGCCTCGCTTATTCGTACATTGCGGGGAATGACTGTTTTAAAGACCAGTTCGCCCAGATTTTCCCGCGCGTCCTCTTCGACCTGCAGGGACAAGCGATTGCGCGCGTCATACATTGTGAGCACCACGCCCTCGATTCTGAGGTCGGGATTGCCTAGATCTCGAACCTCTCGCACGGACATCAGTAGCTGTGACAGCCCCTCCAGTGCAAAAAATTCACTTTGCAAAGGAATAATGAGCGCATGAGCCGCTATCAGCGCGTTCACAGTTAGAACATTGAGCGATGGGGGGCAGTCCAACAATACATAATCATATTTTGAAAGGTCTGAGTTGCCGAAAACCTTACGCAGCTTTTCACTTCGGTTCTTTGCACTGGCCAGCTCAATATCTGCAGAGCTGAGATCCGTTGTTGATGGGACAAGATCGATATTTTCAATATCTGTTTTTTGTATAAATCGGGGCTCAACGTGAGTGCCGATCAGAACATCATAAGTGGTAAATTCGCGCGCATCAGCGTGGGAGCCAAGCCCCGTTGACGCGTTTCCCTGAGGATCAAGATCCATAACCAGCACTTTAAAGCCGGCTTCTGCGATTGCAGCTGCCAAATTTAGGGTTGTAGTTGTCTTCCCGACCCCACCCTTTTGGTTCGCGATGGCGAAAATTTTTGGTTTAATCTGCAACACGTCGAATATTCCTGATTTTCAACACCGCGGCATTGCTGTCTGTCTGGCTCTGTACGATGTCATGTTCAAATGACCATGATTTTTGCGCCGCCGCAAGTTCATCCTGATAGGTTTGTCCCTTCATGAACAAACACACACCGTCCTTTTCCACGAGAGTTTCGGCATATTCTAGCAAACTAGGCAGAGGTGCGAGCGCCCGCGCCGAGAGGGTGGCCGCCGGAGCTATCGTTAAGGATTCAATTCTTGAGCTGTGGATTTCACAGTTAAGCTCTAGAAGCGCGGCTGCTTGACGGAGGAATGTGGCTTTTCTCATATCGCTTTCGACCAAGGCGACACAAGTGGATGGGGAGATCTCTTTCAAGCAAATCGCCACAACGATACCGGGAAAACCCCCGCCGCTGCCAATATCAATCCAATAGTCTGACAGCTTTGCCAATGCGATAATTTGTGCCGAATCTTCAATGTGACGGCTCCAGATGTTCGGAATGCTGCCCTTAGCGATCAGATTGATCACCGGATTCCACTTTTCAACCAACGCAACAAAATCGTTGAGCTGCGCCTCTGTTTCACGTGAAACATTCAGACTGGCGAGTGTTTCTTGCTGCTTCATCCGGTATTTTTCAGACTTTGGGATTTAATACTCAATAATACGGCGGTCAAAGCCGCCGGCGTTACCCCTTCAATATTTTTAGCGGCGCCAAGTGACGCCGGACGCGCTGCACTTAATTTTGCAATCATCTCAGAAGACAAACCAGCAACGCCCGCATAATGAAAACCGTTTGGAATCTTAACGCTTAGGTCCCGAGCCAATGCCTCGATATCGCGGCCCTGGCGTTCAATATAAGTAACATAGAGCGCTTCTCGCGCAGCCTGATCCAGGGACTCTGTGTCAAACTCAGCTAGCTTTGGGGTCAAATCAGCGAGATTGGCAATGGTGACACCGGGGATAGAGAGCAGCTCATGTCCATTGCGACGACGCCCATCTAAACCAAGGTCAATTCTCACCTGTCGCGCCTGGTTGGGTGACACGGACATTGATGACAGCAGCGAGCGACATTGATCTAGACGCTTCATCTTCTCTTGATACACGCCGTACCTGTGACCAGATACCAGCCCAGAGGTGTGTCCTTGCTCGGTCAACCGCTGATCAGCATTATCCGCACGGAGTTTCAATCGAAATTCAGCCCTTGAAGTAAACATTCTATACGGCTCGGTTGCTCCCCGTGTTGTCAAATCATCGATCATAACCCCAATATAGCTGGTGCTACGATCAAATGTGATGGGACACACGCCCTTAAGCCGTTTCGCAACGCCGATTGCCGCAACCAGTCCCTGAGCTGCAGCCTCCTCATACCCTGTCGTGCCGTTAATTTGCCCAGCCAAGAACAAGCCGCCCATCAAGTTTGATTCCAAATCACTTGATAAACCCTGAGGATTAAGAAAATCATATTCAATGGCATATCCTGGCTGTTGAATTTCTACATTCTCCAAGCCCTGGATCGACCGAACATAGGCCTCTTGCACGTCCTCGGGCAATGATGTCGAAATACCATTTGGATAGACGCAGTTTGTCGTTAACCCCTCTGGCTCCAAAAACACCTGGTGGCTAGATTTATCAGCAAAACGGGTTATTTTGTCTTCGATTGAAGGGCAATACCGCGGCCCAACGCCTTCGATGTGCCCCCCATACATTGCCGACTTTCCAATGTTCTCCCGAATAATGTCGTGAGTATGGCCATTGGTGTGAGTAATGCCGCAGCTGACCTGCTGAACAGCAGGTCCTTTTGATAAGAATGACAACATCACCGGATCACAATCGGCCGGCTGAAGCTCGAGCTGGCTCCAATCAATGGTGTCACCGTTCAACCGGGGCGGCGTGCCAGTTTTCAACCGGCCAAATACAGCGCCCAAAGATTCCATCTGCAATGAAAGCTCGTCTGCAGCCTTCTCTCCCATGCGACCCGCGGAAACCCTTTTATCGCCAATATGGATTGTCCCCCGCATGAAGGTTCCAGCGGTCAGGATAACCGAGCGGGCGCGAACTTCCGAGCCATCCGCCAAACGAACACCCGTGACAGAACCGGCATTTGACATCAAAGCCGCCGCTTCCCCCTCGATCAATGTGTAATCTTGCTGAGCAAGCAGGGCCTGAATTGCCTTTAAATACAGCTGCCGATCCGACTGTGTCCGCGGTCCCTGCACCGCGGGCCCCTTGCTTCGGTTCAGAAGGCGGAATTGAATGCCCGAAAGATCGGCTGCCCTGCCCATAATTCCATCCAGAGCATCAATCTCACGCACCAAATGGCCCTTACCCAAGCCACCAATCGCTGGGTTGCATGACATCACGCCGACCTTGTTTTTGTCCAAAGTTACAAGAGCGGCATTCAATCCATACCGGCAGGCCGCATGAAGCGCCTCGCATCCGGCATGTCCGCCGCCTACAACCACAACATCAAAATGTTTCACGTGAAACAAGCCCCCTACTTCCCCAAGCAAAAGCTTGAGAAGATTTCATCCAATACAGATTCTATATCAATCCGACCAAAAACGAAATCCAATTCACTAAGCGCGAAATACAGCTCTTGGCTAGCCAATTCAAAGGGCAATGGGTCGGCATGAGTCAACTCCAATACCCGCCCAAGAAAGGATTCCGCCGCACGCAAACCCGTGATTTGACGTTCTCGAATAGCCACCACATCTTGCGGTGTTTTAACCATTAACCGTTCAGCAATAAGGCTCAGTAATTCTGATACACCTTCCCCGGTTTTTCCCGACACTGTACCAACATCAGAGCTTCGCTCATCTCCCTTATTCAGCCGAACAATATCTCCATCACGCAGAGCAATAGGGAGAGGCTCCCCCACCTCTTCAACCAAGAACACACGAATATCAGCGGCGGCTGCCATCTCATATGCCTTTGAAATTCCTAAGTTTTCAATCTCATCCTCTGACTCGCGTAAACCCGCTGTATCTAAGAAACTCACAGCCAGCCCTTGCAAATCAACCCGGCACTCGATCACATCTCGCGTCGTTCCCGCCACATCAGAGGTAATTGCAGCTTGCCGTCCCACAATGGCATTCAACAGAGTGGATTTACCAACATTGGGCGCGCCGATTATCGCAACCGTAAAACCGGTACGAATTTTTGACGCCATCATAGACCGCTCCAATATTGCAGCGATCGACGCACGCGTCTCCTCAACCAGGCTGATAACCTCGACAGAAAGATCATCCGGAATTTCCTCATCCGAAAAATCAATACTAGCCTCCAGCAGCGCTGCCGCACGCAACAACTTGCCCCGCCACATCTCCCCGGCGTCCCCGAAACGACCATCCAATACACGAATGGCTTGCTGGCGTTGCGATTCGGTTTCAGCATCAATGAGATCTGACAAGGCCTCGACCTGATTAAGATCTAATTGGCCGTTTTCGAGCGCACGGCGGGTAAATTCACCCGGTTCTGCAAGCCGGCATCCCTCTTGTTCCGACAGTTCCGACAGCAACTTGGCCACAGTGGCCAGGCCCCCATGGACCTGAAACTCTACAACACGCTCGCCCGTAAAGCTTGCACCTTGCTCGAAACATAGCACAAGTGCCTGATCAATAAGCGCCCCATCGCGTCCCCGAACCGCCCGCAGGCCGGTCCGACCAACCGCCGGCAATTTGCATAATATTCTTGCTATATCAAATGCTTGAGGTCCAGATAAACGGATAACAGAGACCCCTGCCCGACCCGTTGCCGTCGCCTGCGCAAAAATACTGTCCATTCGCTACACTTAGGTGTTCATGGAATCGAAGAATTCAGAATTGGATTTGGTCTGCTTCAATTTCGAGATCAAGAATTCTATCGCATCAGTCGTCCCCATCGGATTCAAGATCCGGCGCAAGACATAGGTTTTTTGCAGATCCACTTTATCCACCAACAGGTCTTCCTTACGCGTACCTGATTTCAAAACGTCCATGGCTGGGAAAACACGCTTGTCGGCAACTTTCCGGTCCAAGACGATTTCCGAGTTACCGGTGCCTTTAAATTCTTCGAAAATAACCTCATCCATGCGGCTGCCTGTATCAATCAAAGCGGTCGCAATAATAGTCAAAGAGCCGCCTTCTTCAATATTTCGTGCTGCACCAAAAAAGCGTTTTGGCCGCTGCAAGGCATTCGCATCCACACCACCGGTCAATACCTTACCGGAGGACGGCACCACCGTATTAAATGCCCGACCCAATCGAGTGATCGAATCAAGCAAAATGACCACGTCACGTTTGTGCTCAACCAAACGTTTCGCTTTTTCAATCACCATTTCGGACACAGCAACGTGACGCGTCGCGGGTTCATCAAAGGTCGAGCTCACAACCTCACCCTTCACAGACCGCTGCATATCGGTAACCTCTTCCGGCCGCTCATCAATCAACAAAACGATCAAATAACATTCCGGATGGTTTCTTTCGATAGAATTGGCAATGTTCTGAAGTAAAACGGTTTTCCCTGTCCGCGGCGGTGCAACGATCAAAGATCTCTGACCCTTACCAATCGGGGCAACCAAATCAATAATCCGCGCTGAGCGATCCTTCGTCGTGGGATCCTCAAGCTCCATTTTCAACCGCTCATCTGGATAAAGCGGTGTCAGATTTTCGAATGCCACCTTATGACGTGCGCGCTCTGGGTTCTCAAAATTGATCTTCTCAACCTTGGTCATACCAAAATAGCGTTCTGTATCCTCTGGCGCCTTAATAATTCCCTCAATGGTGTCACCAGTCCGCAGAGAGAATTGCCGGATCATTTCTGGAGAAACATAAATATCATCTGGGCCTGGCAAATAATTTGCTTCTGGAGACCGAAGAAACCCAAAGCCGTCTTGAAGCACTTCCAAAACCCCATCTCCAGAGATTTCCGCTCCATCTTCAGCGCGCTCTTTCAAAATTGAGAACATCATATCGCCCTTACGCATGGTCGACGCGTTCTCAATTTCCAGCTCTTCCGCCATAGAAAGCAGATCTTTTGGGCTTTTCGCCTTTAATTCGGCCAAAGTCACACGGTTACTTGTCATGGAGTCTCTTCCTGCCCAAGATCTCCCCGGGCACCACAGATGTCATTAAGAAAAAGCAATCCCGAACGGGTGCGCCATCTCGTTACTCAAAACCAAGCGGCGAGTCAAATATTACAAACTTATTTAAAATGGCCGAACCACAACCATTATAACAATTGCCAGTAACAAAACTGTCGGAACCTCATTCATAATTCGGTAGGTTTTTCCAGTCAGATGATTTTCACCATTCTCGAAATCTCTTTGCCTCTTGGCCAGCCAAACATGAAATACTGTCATTGCCACAATGGATATCAATTTCACCCAGGGCCAAACCTCTGACCAATTCAACACGCCGGGTATGATCGCCAAAGATAACCCAAAGCCCCACGTCGCAAGCATGGCTGGTGTCATAATGACCTTCAACAACTTTGATTCCATCATGCAGAATAATCTATCTGTATCAGATGGAACTTTAACTTTTTCACTATGATGTACAAAAAGGCGAGGCAGATAAAAAATCCCAGCCATCCAAGAAATGACGGACACGATATGACCAGCTTTTAACCACGGGTACATTGCAATTAAGTAATCTATCATCGGACTGTATTTCTACCCCTCTATATTAATAAAGATAATATATGATTTTAGTAGAGAGATGTAGTGCCGTCAGACTCTGTGGATCAAATTTTATAAATCCATTTATCCACAGATGGATAAAAACAACCAACGTCTCAAAATAATTAAATTAAACGCCTATAAACAGAAACTTAAAAACAGACCTTGTGTGTAACCCTGTTGATAGAATTGTTAAACTACACCAAAATAAAAATTATCATCGGCACTAAATTATCCATATCCACAGAAGATAAATCCGTTGAAAAATCCTGAACCCTGACGAAATCCAGGAAGAATTCTTGTATTTGCATAAATCCGCAATTACCCCCACAGTTCAGTCACAGGTCACACAAAACATATCCACAGGTTTATCTCACATGGATCTCATCCTCGCGTCTCAATCAGCCACGCGCCGTCGCATTTTAAACTCTGCACGAATAAGCGCTCAGTTTATGTCACCGCAAATTGATGAAGAAAACATTACGAAATCTCTGATTGCAGAACAGGCCCTGCCCCGCGACATTGCCGACACTCTAGCCGAACATAAAGCGCTAAAAATATCCCGAAAGAATCCAGATAGTTGGGTGATTGGATGTGATCAAATACTGGTTTTTGAGGGCGAAATTTTCGGAAAGCCCGCCTCACCCGAGGCGCTCAAAACCTCTCTATCTCGCCTTTCTGGGAAAACGCATCGTTTGATTACTGCTAATGTCATCTACAAGGACAGCAAACCTCAATGGCGACATATTTCAATCAGCCATATGTCTATGCGCTCTATGAGTGCGGCTGAGATAGACGCCTATATAGAAGCTCATTGGCAGGATGTGAAACATTCAGCCGGGGGCTATCACTTTGAAAAAACGCCAGATCTTTTCGCCGATGTTCGTGGCAATTGGTTTGATATTATGGGGCTTTCTATCGGGCCAATCATCAGTTTTTTGAACCAGACCAATACAACCGCCCCGTTTCAAACCCCTAAACTTGCGGCGGTTTTGGGTCATCCGATAGCGCAGAGCAAATCGCCCCTGATGCATGGGCACTGGCTTAAGAAAAATCAAATATCAGGCGATTATTTCGCCATCGACATTCCCCCCGCACGCTTTAGTGAAACGGTGCGCATGCTGTTTGACCTAGGCTTTTCAGGTTTCAATGTCACCATTCCGCATAAGGAACAAGCATTGGCATTTGCGGATGACGCCACCCCCCGGGCGCAACGCATTGGAGCATCCAACACTTTGATAAAAAAGGACAATGGCAATATTAATGCCGATAATACAGACGGTTATGGATTTATGACCAATCTGATCTCTCAAAGCACGACGTGGCAGCCAAGCGCTGGTCCATCTTTGGTGTTGGGCGCAGGTGGCGCTGCGCGGGCGATTTTGGTTGCTCTTTTGGACGCTGGCGCACCCAAGATTTACCTTTGTAATCGTACCCGTGCACGGGCAGAAGATTTGGCCGCTGAGATTTCAGATCTCATTGAAGTGATTGAGTGGCAGGACAAAGAGGATATTTTGCCAAAGGTGTTCACCGTGGTGAACAGCACCTCGCTTGGGATGATTGGAAAACCTGCCTTAGATTTCGATTTGACCCATGTGAATCCGCGCGCCCTGGTCGCTGATCTCATTTACGCCCCCCTCGAAACCCAGCTTTTGAAGGATGCGCGGGCGCGTGGATGTGAGGTGGTGGGCGGTATTGGTATGTTGTTGCACCAAGGTGTCCCAGGGTTTGAGGCTTGGTTTGGCACCCGGCCCGTGGTGGATCAAGAGCTAGAGGCATTGGTGCTCACATGAGTTTTCTTTTGGGATTGACCGGATCTATCGGCATGGGAAAATCAACAACCGCCCAGCTTTTTGCTGATCGGGGTTGCAAGGTTTGGGATGCCGATAGGACCGTGCACCGCGCCTATGGTGAAAACGGCGCGGCGGTGGCCAGTATTGCCAAGATTGCTCCGAGCGCCGTGTCTCAAGGCTTTGTGGATCGAGCAAAGCTTCGAGCACTTATTTCACAAGACGCAAAACTATTGCCCAAGCTAGAAGCGATCATTCATCCCCTTGTTAAAAAAGACCGGGAGGCTTTTATTGCCGGTAACCCGGGGTCCATTTTGGTTTTTGATATTCCACTATTGTTTGAGCTCAATTCCGCAGCTGATTTTGATGCAGTGGCCTGTGTCTTATCGAGCCCCGAGGTGCAAGAATCTCGTGTTTTGGCACGATCAGGGATGACAGCGGAGCATTTTCAAATGATCCTATCTAAACAATGGCCCGCAGAAGAGAAAGCCGCGCGGGCCGATTACATTATTGATACCAATAGCCCCGAAACAGCCGCGCGGGCGGTCGACGTTATTTTGGCAGATATCAAGAAAAGGCAAAAAGATGCGTGAAATTGTTTTGGATACAGAAACCACCGGATTCGAGCCAAGCGAAGGGGATCGGATTGTTGAAATTGGCGCGGTTGAATTGTTCAACCATTTGCCAACTGGCCGCACGTATCACCAATACATTAATCCAGAACGCAATATGCCGGAGGCTGCGTTTAATGTGCATGGTCTGAGCGAAGAATTCCTATCGGATAAGCCTATTTTCAAGAACATTGCCCAAGAATTTATCGATTTCATTGCGGACTCCAAGCTTGTCATACACAATGCATCTTTCGACATGAAATTTTTGAATGCAGAACTTGGGTGGGTCAATCGGCCGGCTTTGCCAAACGATCAAGCCATTGATACTCTTGCGATTGCACGCCGTAAATTCCCTGGCTCGCCCGCTTCGCTGGATGCTTTATGCCGCAGATTCGGCATTGATAATTCCTCGCGAACACTGCATGGGGCATTGTTGGACTCTGAAATCTTGGCAGAAGTTTATCTGGAGCTGGTTGGTGGCCGGCAGCCAGATTTGGTTTTGTCCGGCCCAGAGGTCAAAACATCCACCGATGGCTCACAATCCCCCGATTGGCGCCCCGCGCCTCGACCAAAACCCTTGGCATCCCGGCTGTCAGACAAAGAAAAAGCGGCGCATGAAACATTCATCGCCGCTTTGGGATCTGATGCACTTTGGACAAAAGAGACTTAGTTTGCTTTCACTTTCGCGTTTTCAGCAACACGCCGTTGAATTTCATTGCGATACAATTGAACGAAATCCATTGAGTCGAGGTTGAGTGGCGGGAAGCCACCATCTCGTGTTACATCGCTGATGATGCGGCGCAGGAAGGGGAAGATCATGCGTGGGCACTCGATCATCAAATAGGGATGAAGTTGATCTTCTGGCAAGTTTTCAATGTGAAAAATGCCCGCATATTCCAGCTCTAACAAAAACATCGCTTCGCCCTTATCTTTGGTCTTGGACGAAATTTCTGTCTTGATGATGACCTCAAACTGGTTTTCGATCGGGCGCTTTTTTGCATCGATATTAACCTGCACAGACACATCGGGCTGTGCTTCACCGCTAATGCCTTTCTGAGCTAAAATATTCTCGAAAGACATGTCACGAATATACTGGGCCAGAACTTGCATTTTCAAAGGCTTTTGTGCGGCCTCTTCTTCATTTTTGGCATTTTCAACCGGTTTTTGTGCCATTCTGGTCACTCCTAAAAATATATCCCAAGCCGCATAGCAGGATCTGCGGCAACCCTCAATGCTTTGTCGGGCCAGAGGAGGGGCTCTGCTCTGAAATATCTGTATATTCCGCATCAATGACGGTGTTATCTGGCCCGGTCTCGTGGGGGGAGAATTTCATATCGGCTGATTTAAGCTTTGAGCGGATCATTTTCGTAATCAGGTTGCGGAAAGGTGGGAAGAGAAGCAAAAACCCGAAGGCATCGGTGAAAAACCCCGGTGTCAGCAGTAACGCCCCAGCAAATAAAATCATTGCCCCGTGCGCCAAGGGCTCGGTTGGATCTTTCATTGCCTGAAACGATCCTTGGAGCGCATGTACCACCTGCGTGCCCTGACTGCGCACCAGCGCGGTTCCAACAATGGCGGTCAATAAAACGATAAGCAACGTTGGCCAAAGACCAATTGCGTCACCGACTTGGATAAAAAGGCCGATTTCAATTAAGGGCACCGCTATAAAAGCTATCAACAACCGCATTTTGGCTCTCCGATTCACCTGTGTGCTGGTGGACTTGAACCACCTGCTGTCCTACATAGGTAACAAGTTCGAATAATTCTATTCCTCATGGGGCAACAGATCACAATGAATATGCAAATTATCCAATTATTGGCGTTGGCAGGTATCGCCATCTATCTCATTTTGAAGTTGCGGGGTGTTCTGGGCACAAGAGATGGTCATGAGGGTCCACGCGCGAATATCGTTGCACGCGCCGATGATCGACCCAAGCTTGAGGTGATCGATGGTGGTCCAGATCAGGATATCACAGATCACGTTGCAGAAGACAGCGACGCAGCTCGGGCACTTTTGGGCATGAAGCACGCGGAGCCGTCGTTTTCTGTAACAGAATTTCTGTATGGTTCGAAAAGTGCTTATGAAATGATTTTAATGGCCTTCGAGAATGGTGACTTGGGCAGTGTCAAAGCCTTCTTAAATCAAGATGTCTATGATGCCTTTGCTTCGGTTGTGGAGGCCCGCAAAGCACAGGGCCTGTCGATTGAGGCAGAATTCATTGGCGTGCGGGATACTGGCTTAATGGGCGCGACGTTTGACCCCAAAACCAACGCAGCAGAGATTGATGTGCGCTTCATTTGCGAGCTCACCTCAGTGGTGCGCAATTCGGATGGGGATATTATTGAGGGCAATGAGACTGAGGTTAAACGCCAGCGCGATGTTTGGACTTTTGGCCGCACTATGGGCGCCGACGATCCAAACTGGCAGCTCATTGCCACGGGCGAATGAGTCTTAGACCGCTGCTTTTGGCCGCCATTTTTGCGGCCCTTGGTTTGCCGGTTATCGCAGGCGACACCTATCAGGCCATTCCGTTCTCAGCGCTCAATGGCTGGCAAGACGACGATCACGCGGCGGCACTGGAGGCCTTTAAAGTCACCTGTGGCGATATGTCAGGTGAGGAGTGGGAAAGTCTTTGCGCTGTTGCACAGCAAAACCCAAACGCGCGACTGTATTTCGAAACTTTTTTCCAACCCGTGATGACCAAGACCACCGAGCCGGCTCTTTTTACGGGGTATTATGAACCGGAACTAGACGGGTCTCTCACGCGAACTGGGCGATTTCGGTATCCAATCTACGGCGTGCCGAAGGAGGTGCGCGCTGGTGGCCTTTGGAAAACCCGACGAGACATTGAGGAAAACCAAGTCTTAAAGGGCAGGGGGCTTGAATTGGCCTGGGTTGAGAATCCTGCTGATATTTTCTTTTTGCAAATTCAGGGTTCGGGCCGCGTGCGGCTGCAAGATGGCACGACCATCCGCCTGGGGTTTGGTGGCTCTAATGGTCATCGGTATCAGGCCATTGGTCCCCATTTGGTTGAGTTAGGTGTTTTGCAGGAGCATGAAGTATCGGCAAACCGAATTAAACAATGGGTACTGGACAACCCCGAGAAAGGACAGGAAATTGTCTGGGAAAATCCGGCCTATGTATTTTTTCGCCGGGTTGGTGATGTGCCCAGTGACAAAGGTCCACTTGGCGCGATGAACCGATCACTCACAGCGTTGCGCACCCTGGCCGTTGATCCTAGATATGTCACCCTTGGCGCGCCCGTCTGGCTTGAAAAGGGTGGGTCAAGACCTCTAAACCGTCTTATGATTGCTCAAGATACAGGCTCCGCCATAACAGGGCCGCAGCGCGCTGACGTGTTCTTTGGAACGGGATCTCAGGCCGGGATCGCGGCGGGTTTGACCAAAGATTCGGGTCGTATGATCCTTTTGCTGCCAATCCAAGAAGCGCGCGCCCGGATTTCGGGGCAATAGGGATGGCTAGAAAACTGCGTCCAGAAGAGCGAGAGCTTTGGAAAAAGGTGGCTGATACAGCAACACCTTTGGCTCCGCCCACAAAGATGGAAATGCCGCGGGCCCTGTCTGTACCAAAAGCAGAGATAAAGCGCCCCGCATCGGTACAACCCGACCTCAAGGCCTTCAAAATTGGTATGAAATCACGATCCATACCGCCAGCGAGCCGGGCACAGGCCGCGGCGAAGCCTGCGCCTGTGATGGATGCAAAATCCTTTGGGAAGTTGACCCGCGGTAAGTTGCGGCCCGAGGGGCGCATCGACCTTCATGGGATGACAATGGCGCAAGCCCATCCAGCCTTGCAGGATTTCATTTTGGGATCCGCGCAATTGCAGCGCCGATTGGTTCTTGTGATTACCGGCAAGGGCAAATCCAAGCCAGATCATGGGCCTATTCCTGAGCGCCATGGGGTATTGAGGCACAATGTTCCGATTTGGTTGCGACAGTCTCCGCTGTCTTTGGTCATTTTAGAGGTGACACAAGCACATCAGCGCCACGGCGGGGAGGGCGCGCTTTATGTCTATCTGCGCCGGGGTCGCTAAGCCAGCAAGCTGGCGCGCACGCGCCTGACACCCGCCCACATCATCACAGACGAGAAGCCAAAAAATACGGAAACTGCAACATATTGTGCATCAAGAGCGAGGTTGTAATCCAGCAAGATCCCCGTCACCGCCGGACCAATCGCTGAGCCCAAAACCATGACGGCCGCCGCCGCCGCTTTGATTGAGCCAAGGTGTTTTGTGCCATAAAATTCGGCCCAAAAAGCATTTGGCAGTGTCGCGTTCGCGCCTGCGGACAGGCCCAGGAAAATAAATCCCACCAATGCCGCAACAAGCGATTGACCATAGGCAAAGATCAAAAAGGCAAAAATCATTGGCAATTGAAAATAGGGGATCAAGCGGGCGGTGTCTAATTTGTCGAGCAAGATCCCAGATAAAATCATCGCCCCTATAGAAACAGCGGTGTAAACTGGAAACATGGCCACCAATTGCAAATGCTCCCAGCCTTTAATTTCGGCAAAATGTACCTGGAGGAAGAAAAAAGCGGTGTTAAATGCTGATTGTCCCAACAGTGCAGGGATCATGAACCAAAACAATGGATGGCCAAGCGCTTGATTGCGGCTCCAATGGCGCCCGCCCATTCCAAGGGATTGCCCCTCTGTGGCGTTCGATTGAGGGCTACGTTCTTCTGCGAGCAACCAAAGCAGCGCGGGAATGGCCAAAACTGCGACGCCGGCGGCCAAGACCCAAACGCTTTGCCAGGTAAAAAATACCAAAAGGCTAACCACCAAAATCGGATAACAGGCCTCACCAATTGAAAATCCAAGGCTGGCCACGGAAAGCGCCTTGCCGCGGTTGGCCACAAACCAGCGGGACATCGCCACCGCTGCGATATGGGTCGACATGCCCTGACCCGTAAAGCGCAAACAAAAAATGACAACAGGCAGCAGGGCGACCCAGGGATTGAACGCCATGAATAAACAAGAGGCCGCAAGCGCCGCCAAGACAATCGGCCCGAGGTGACGCGCGCGCATGACATCGGTCAAACCACCGGACCAAACCATCACAATTGCCGATGCAAATGTGCCAAACCCGTAGATTGCCCCCCAATCTCCATGGGATAGGTTGAAGGCTGCGCGAATTTCACCTGCAAATATTGAGATGAAATATGTCTGCCCAAAGCTCGAGATTAAAGTGAGCAGGGCCCCGGCTGTGAGCCACCGGCTGTTTTGCAAAATGAAACGTATCATGCGCTGTTGTCAGACGAAATGTGACCGCTGACAAGAGCTATAATACGTAGCGAGACAGATCTGTTGATTGCAATAGGCTGTCGAGATGTTTGTTGACATAGGCCTTATCAATAACCACCTCAGACCCCGCCTGATCAGGTGCAGCAAAAGACAATTCCTCAAACACCCGCTCGATGACCGTATAGAGCCGCCGCGCGCCAATGTTTTCGACGGAGCGATTCACCTCGGCGGCCGCTTGCGCCAAAGCTTTTATACCGTCCTCACTAAAGCTGACGGAGACATCTTCCGTGCTCATAAGCGCTGAATATTGCAAAGTTAATGCGTTTTCAGTTTCCGACAGAATGCGTATAAAATCCTCTTCGGTAAGATCTCGCAGCTCCACACGGATCGGCAGGCGGCCCTGAAGCTCAGGTAAGAGGTCAGACGGTTTTGCAACATGAAATGCGCCGGAGGCAATAAACAAAATATGGTCTGTTTTCACTGGCCCATGTTTGGTGGACACGGTTGTACCTTCAATCAAAGGCAGCAAATCACGCTGGACACCTTCGCGACTGACGTCCGCTCCGCGCGCATCGGCGCGCGCGCAGACCTTATCAATTTCATCAAGAAACACGATTCCGCTTTGCTCTACAGCCGTCACGGCGGCTTTGGTGACGATTTCATCGTCGAGCAGCTTATCTGCTTCTTCTCCGAGCAACACATCATAGCTGGCAGCTACGGTCATCTTTTTGCGACTGGTCCTGCCGCCCATAGCTTTGCCGAAGATATCTCCAAGGTTCATCATTCCCATCTGACTGCCCGGCTGACCGGGAAGGTCCAGCATCGACATGGGGTTAGAGGTATCGGCAACCTCAAGTTCGATGATCGTGTCATCCAGCTCTCCACTGCGCAATTTCTTGCGGAACATTTCGCGGGTTGCATCGCGGGCATCTGCTCCAGCAATGGCCTCAATCACACGCTCTTCGGCGGCTTCTTTCGCGCGCGCGCGGACATCTTCGCGCATGTGATCGCGGGTCATGGCGATGCTTGAGTCGACCAAATCCCGAATAATTTGCTCAACATCCCGGCCAACATAGCCCACCTCAGTGAATTTTGTGGCTTCGACCTTAAGGAAGGGTGCGCGGGCCAATTTGGCCAATCGGCGGCTAATTTCGGTTTTACCCACCCCGGTGGGGCCAATCATGAGAATATTTTTCGGGTAAACTTCATCACGAAGCTCATCGGGCAATTGTTTACGGCGCCACCGGTTGCGCATGGCAACAGCAACAGCGCGTTTGGCGTCATTTTGGCCGACAATATGGCGGTCTAGCTCAGATACGATTTCGCGAGGGGTTAGGTCGGTCATTTTGAAATTACCTCAACGGTCAGGTTGCCATTTGTATAAACACAAATATCCGAGGCAATCGCCATGGCTTTGCGAGCAATCTCCTCTGCATTGAGATCTGTTTCTTGCAGGCCGCGCGCGGCGGCCAGGGCGAAGTTGCCGCCAGAGCCAATTGCCGCAATCCCATGTTCTGGCTCCAGCACATCCCCGGCGCCGGTGATGATTAAGAGTTCAGCCCCATCAGTGACAATCAGCATGGCTTCGAGCTTTTGTAAATATTTGTCTGTGCGCCAATCTTTGGCCAGCTCAACACAGGCGCGTTGTAGCTGTCCGGGAGTGGCTTCGAGTTTCGCCTCTAGCCTTTCCAACAGGGTAAAAGCGTCAGCTGTAGAGCCAGCGAAGCCCACCACAACATCATTTCCACCCGGTGATAAGCGCCGCACTTTGCGCGCGGTTCCCTTTATGACCGTTGGTCCAAGGCTGACTTGGCCGTCGCCGGCAACCACAACTTGAGTGCCTTTACGCACGCCAATAATCGTTGTGCCGTGCCAACCGGGGAAATTTGTATCGCTCATCTGCTTCTCCTCATTACGGACGCTATATGGGAAATGCCACTTCTGGCAACAAGGGCACGAAAAAAGGCGCCCAAAGGAGCGCCCTTCTCAGAAATAGAGACTTCATCTTAAATGGCGTCGTCAATCCAGCTTTTGAGAGCCGCTTTTGGGGCTGCGCCTGTTTTGTTGGAAATGACTTGTCCGTCTTTAAACAAAAACAATGCTGGAATACCACGCACACCCAGGGCGGCTGCGGCGGAGGGGTTGCTATCGACATCCACCTTAACCACTTTGATTTTGCCCTCCATTTCGACAGAAAGCTCTTCGAGTGACGGGCCAATTTGCTTGCACGGTCCGCACCATTCTGCCCAAAAATCCACCACAACAGGCAGATCAGAGTCTTTTACAATACTATCAAAAGTTGCGTCTGTAGCAGCGACAGTGGCCATGGGGTTACTCCAAATGTTATAAGGCTTTCCTAAGAGTTAGAGTTGCAAACGCCCAGCGTCAAGCAGGTGATGTATTTGCCAAGGATGAAATCACAAGATCTGGCGGCAGCGGCATGAGCTCAAGGGTTTTTGTCCATAAAATTGCGGTTTCGATGTCATGATGGGGATAGATTTGTGAAAGGGCGGCGGCATAGGCCCCCATCTGCCTTAAAAGTCCGCTCGGAACCTGCGCAACCTCGCTTGGCACGATTTGATTGGACTTGAAATCGACCGCCAATACCCGCGTTGGTGAAATAAGCAGCCTATCTATGGATCCTTGGATCGGATCACCGTTCAGCTCTGGCAAATGGGCACTTATATCGACTTCAGCCAGACTTTCGGGGGCAAAAATATAGGCCAGCTGTGGTTGTTGCAGCACCGCGCGGGCCTCTTGGAAAGCAGCGGCTTGGATATCTGCCTCAACCAAACGTTGTGCGATATGGCCCCATTGATCTTGCGGCGCATTGGGCAAGACCTCCAAGAGCCGATGCACCGCCGTTCCCAGTCGTTTTGCATTTTCAGCGTCCTGCGGCGCGCCACCGGGCAAAACCTTATCGCCCCCCAAATCGGATGGAGAGCGGGGGGCTGCAGGGGCTTGGGCTGGTTTGGTATAGGGAATTGCCCAGCTTGGCACGGATTGCTTCATGACCTGAGGCTGTACAGGGTCACTTTGCGGCCCCGCTGACAATTGCATCGGTTCATACCGCAATCCCAAACCGGCGACGGTGTCCAACGGCGCAGCGCCAAGGGCAGAAATCGCATCCTGTATGGCGTTATGCCAACACTCTTTCCCCTCTTTAATATCTCCTGAGCCCATAACAATGAGCCAGCTCTCCGCTCGGGTCATGGCCACATAGAGTAGACGGTCACGCTCCTCCTCTTGCTGTCGCTGCTTGTCTTTAAGGCTGGATTGCAGTGCGGCCGGTATAAGATCTTTGTTTGGAGACCAAACCGCGATCGTGTTATGGGGCACCACCTCTGGCAGTTTGGGGGCTTTGCGTGGCGCTGTGTCGGGCAAAATTACGATAGGCGCCTCCAGGCCCTTGGCGCCATGGACCGTCATCACACGAATTTTGTCGCCAACACTGTCCATCTGACGTTTGATCTCCAGATCGTCGGCATCCAGCCAGACGAGAAACCCGGTGAGATTGGGAATATTGCTGCGCTCATAGGCCAGAGATTGGCTGACCAAAGCATCAATCCCTTCGGCTGCTTCTGGTCCCAATTGGCCCAGTAAAGCTGACCGCCCGCCGCGGGTTGTCAATATATGTTCGATCAGCTCAAAGGGGCGCTTGAAATCTGCAAGATCGCGGAGCTCAGTGAGCCGTTGCACTGTATTTGGGAATTCCTCTTCTCGGTTTTGCAAGCTGCGCCACAAAAAGGGTGAGTCTCGACCCTGCGCGAGATCAAAAAGCTCTTGTTCTGACCATCCAAAAAGTGGTGATTTCAACGCTTCGGCCAAAGATAAATTGTCTTCCGGCAGCGCCAAAAAGGCCAGCAAGGAGCGAATATCGCGAACGGCCAGCTCGGCCGCAACTTTCAAACGATCCGCCCCAGCGATTGGTAGGCCGGCTTCCTTACAGGCTCGGTGAATTTCGCGAAACAGCAATTTTTGACGGCCCTGAACCAGAATCAAAAAATCACCTGCTGTGATTTTACGCTGAAAGGCGGCACCCGTGTCATCCAGCTGCGTGAGCGTCTCAGTTTCGATCAAATCACAGATATGTCCGGCCAGAGCATCGGCCAATTGTTTGTCTTGATGATCTGTTGAAACCTCATCCACGGGATCCGTCCAATGGTGCGGCTCTGTCTTGTCGGGGGCTTGAAACACAGGCCAAACATCAACGCGGCCTGGAAGATCCGCTTTAAATGCCAAATGTGCGGACCCAGAGCCAAGTCCGCTGCGATTGGCAAAGACCTGATCCACGACACCCAAGATTGCCGAAGATGAGCGAAAGGAATAATCCAAAGTGGTCGATTGAAAAGGCTGATCGATTTCGTGCAATTTCTGGGAAAATTGGTCACGCATCCGATCAAAACCATCCGGATCTGCGCCTTGGAAGGAATAAATTGACTGTTTTTTATCGCCCACAACGAAGATTGTTCGGGGCACATCTGCCCGTGCGCCTTCACCTGATGTGAACTCTTGAGCGAGAAGGCGGATCACATCCCATTGCGCTGGGCTTGTGTCTTGGGCCTCATCCACAAGAATATGATCAATGCCACCATCCAAGCGAAATAAGACCCAAGTGGCGACGCGTTCATCCGACAGCAGATGGCGCGTGCGCATGATGAGATCATTAAAGTCTAAGAATCCCCGCGCCTGTTTTCTTGCGCGATAGGTGCCGAGAAATTCCGCTGCAAAATTATAGAGCGCCAGGCTCCGTCTGGCGACATTCAGGCTCAGACGGCTTTGCCGCCCAGCCTCAACGCGCAACATAAGGGCCTCAACCTGTGCCATGCCCGGCAGCTCAGCGCGCGTGGCTTTCGTGGGAAACGATCCTATTTTTGCCAAGCCCGGAGCTTTGCCCGTTTTGTTCAAAAATACGGATTCCAATGTTGGCAGGTCGGCCGTGGTGAGCTCTGGGCCGGGGATGGCTTGCAATCGCAGACCGGCCTTAAAGTCATTGCTATTCTCGTCTTTGGTCATGAGGAGCGCTTTAAGCTCTTCAATATGTTGGAAATCGCCCGGCAGAAAACATTCTTGGGCCAGAGATGCGTCATCATACCCAGCCGGCAGCCCCAATGCCTTCCAAATACCATCTGCGCCGGGGTGGCTGTCAAAATGATGATCCAGATTTAAAATTGCATGCAGAAATTTTTGTAAGTCTGGCCCCGTGAAATGTTCTGCAATACCGTCAAAACTGGACTGCCCCTGACCATCTGCAATGGCTTCAACCACCTCATCAAGAAGAAGATTTTGGGCGCGTTCGTCGATCTCGACGAATTGTGGATTTACTCCCGCCTCCAGGGGAAATCGCCGAAGGATTGCGGCGCAGAAGGAATGGATGGTTTGAATTTTCAGGCCACCGGGTGCCTCTACCGCGCGGGCAAAGAGTGTTCGGGCCCGATCAATGTCGTCGGGCCCGAGGTCGCGCTCGACGCCAAGGGCCGCCAGCTCGTCCAAAAGCGTGACATCGTCCAACATGGTCCAGCGCCCCAACCGCTTGAACAGCCGGTTTTGCATCTCCGACGCCGCCGCTTTTGTATAGGTCAGGCAAAGAATATTTTGCGGCATCACCCCATCGAGCAAGAGCCGCGCCACGCGATCTGTCAGCACGCGCGTTTTTCCAGAGCCGGCATTGGCCGCGAGCCATGTTGAGCGCCCCGGGTGGGCCGCTTCGATTTGTCGGAGGCTTGCATCGCTCAACTTCATTTTGACACCTTGATGACTGTGGCGCGCTGGTTGGTGCTCCATTCACCAAAGCGGGCCAGGTGGTCATAATCGGACGCATCATCTGCTTTCAGCATCGCGCGCCGCGCGGCATAGCCTTGTTCAGGAGATTGATAGGCGCGGATTAATTTGGAAAAATCCGACCACACGTCAGTCTCATCTATAGGTGCAGGCAGCTCACTGGGCGCATTATCAAGGCCGATATAGGTTGCCCCAGCCACTTTGAGCGGTCCCAATCCAGGAAATCCACCGCGCCGCAGGATCTCAACTTCCAGTAGGAGCTGTTTGTCAAAATGTAATTGTTGTGCCGGGCTTGGCGGCTTGCCTGTTTTATAGTCGTAAATATGGGCGGTGCCATCGTTCAAGAGGTCAATCCGATCGGCCGTGCCTGCGAGGGTAAAATTGAGCTCTGGCAAATTAACGTCACCCTCAATTTCCGTCTTGGTCGAGAGGATGCGCGCCTGGCGCTTCATTTCATGTGTCACGAACCACTCAGCAAATCGGACCACTCGGGCCAGCCACATTCTGCGCGCGGCGGGCCAAGGCACGGTGCTTTGAAACCGCTCTTCCGCTAGGGTTAGGAGTGTGGCTTTGGCAACCTCCGCATTGGTCCAGGGGCCGGTTTTCAAAAATGCTTCCAAAAGGTCATGAATAAGTGTGCCGCGCAGCGGGGCATCGGGAGATTTGGTCAACGGGTCTAGGCGCCGTAGGTTCAAGACGCGCTTGGCATAGATCGCATAGGGATCACGGATCAAGTGCTTGATGTCTGTGACGGCCAATCTTTCGGGCCGGGATGCCACCGGTGGCGCAACCGAAGGTCTGATGCTCAGCGGCGCAACTTGCGGCTCCTCCAGGGCTTCAACTTTTCCAAGCCATTCATTGCCTCGGGCGCGCATGTGATCCATCCAAGAGGCGTCATCTGGTTTCTCAAGCCCGTTCAACAGATTTTCAATGCGGTTGAGCCAGCGGGAGGGCACGGTTTCCGCATCATCTGATCTTAAGGATCGGGTGAGCCAAACGGCTTTGGCGCCAATGGCCTGTTGAAAATCATGTGCTGACAAACCAATTCGGCGCTCGGGCAAAAGCAGACCGGCTTGCAGCCGCAAACTGCGGTTGAGCCAGGGATCTGGAGCAGGGGGCTCGGGCCAGGTGCCGTCATTTAATCCCGCAAGAATTACAAGATCAGCGCTTTGCACGCGCGCCTCCAACGTGCCCCAAATTAGGATATTTGAATGCACATGATTTTGGTCGCGGGTTTGACCAGCACTCAAAACACCGCGCAAAATGGCGGTATAGTCTATGAGCTCTACATCGCCCGCGGCCGGGGCATATCTTGTGAGGTTCTCGATTACGGCTTTCGTGTCGCGCCCGGGCGCTTGTTCCCACAGCTCGCCATCTTCTCCGACAAGACCAGCGGACAGCCCCTCTGCAAGCTTGCGGTGGTGCGTGACCCAGTTTTCCAGCGGCTGCGGTCCTTGGGGCCATTGATCAAAGACGTTGGCGTTGATCCAATCCACCCATGGGCGGTAATGATCTTCTTTTTCTGCCCACTGTAAGAGCGCTTGCGCTGTGAGAAAGGCCGGACCGCTGCGCCGCAGATAAAGCTCGAGTTCGCGCGTGTTGCGCAGATGTTGGCCGCGTTCTGAACCAGAATGGGTGAGCGGATGTTTCAGCAAAACCAATAGGGTTTCCGAGGTGAGTTGTGATTGTGCCAGATCCAACACATGCAACAAAAACCGCCCCGGCGCGGTGAGGTTCAAGGGAATCCCAGCGCTGTCATCTGGAGTGATGTTCCATGCAGCCAGCGCTGTTGATATTCGCCGGGTCAAATTACGATCTGGGGTTATCACCGCAGCGGTTTGCCCCAATTCGGCGGCCTGCCGCAGTCGCAGCGCAATGGCCTTAGCCTCGACTCTTTGGTTTGGCGCTTCCAGCCAGGTGATGTCTTGCGTGGCTTGATCAAGCTTTGTCAGATGTGGCCCTTCTTGTCGCCAGTGATGAGTCACAGGAGCAGGGCGCAAAGCTAAGGACACCAGCCGATTGCGCGCGGCCGCCTGTGGTTCCGCTGCGGTCCAGGGGATGACGTGATCCGATGTGAGCTCCAAGGCATTTAGCAGGCGCGAAAATCGATATTGCGGATGATCTTCGCTGGTTTTCGGATCAGACAGCTGGGCCCAAACCCGGCGCGGCATGTCGAAATCAAATCCTGGCAAGACCACGGCGCCCTGCGGCAACCCGGCCACTGCTGTCATCAGATGAAAAGTCGTGCCGCGGGACCCGGTTGAGCCCGCCACTAAGATCGGATGATCTGGAGGGTTTTCTTGCCAGCGCTGGGTGAGGGCCAAAACACTGGCCCGCTGTCGGGCTTCCTCATCTGGGGCTTCGCCGCCTTCAAAATAGCGTTGTACGATAGAGATAAATTGCAGAGCGCGTTCCCAATGACCTGAGAAATCGGAAATATCGAGACCCTCAATGACGTCGGGGGCGATGCCTTCCCCCTGCATTTCATCCATCAAACCCGCCAGGCTATTGGCCAAATCAAAGACTGCGCTTGCGGGCGCCAGCCCTTCAACGCGTTGAATCAATTTGCGTACCAGCTGTGCAATTTCCAACCTGCGTTTCAAAGTGGGAACTGGCATTGGTAGATCTGTCAAAAGCGGGTCATGCGCCAAATCTGTGACCAAATGAAACTTTGGCATTAAGCGCGCTGGGCCTTGCAAAAATAGCTCGGCCAACCGTCGCTGCATGCGCCGCGTGTTGACATAGACCTCAACCCGCGCCCAGTCTTCTGGAGCGGCCCCCTGCAACCGGGTGGTTAACCCCTCAAGCAATGTGTCGGGGAAGGCTTGACCGGCATAGGTGCCAAAAACCCGAAATTTTGGCCGATCCTCAAACATGGCTGGTGCCCAGCAATTTCTCACCTAGGGCGATGTTCTCAGGCTTGCCGATGTCGCACCATTGCCCAGGATAGAGGCAGGCGCGTAGGGTATTTTTCGCCATTAACGCATCCCAAATGATATTGAGCGAAAACTGGGGCTCACGAATATGTTGGACTGTCTCCAGCCGGATAATCTGAACGCCGAGATACACAAAATCCCCGCCTCGGGTCACTATTGCATCCTGAGAAATGGAGAAGTCCCCCGGTGCCGCGCGGCCGATGATTTGGTTTACGGGTGCACAGAGCAGTAATGCATCGCAGTCGTCTTGCCAATTTTGAGCGAGGTGAGCGAAAGGATTGGGGCCAGACCATATGGCGTCGCTGTTGCTGGTGAAAACTGCTGGCCCATCAAATAATGGGCTGGCATTTTTAAGCCCACCGCCGGTGTCGAGAATATTGGGTTCATGCAGCACTTGAACAGGGCAATTTTCCAAATGCTTTGCGATCTTTTCGCCAAGATAATGGGTGTTGACCACGGTTTTGGTGATCCCGCCGGCCTCCGCGAGCCTTAATGTTCGATCAAGCAGGCTTGTCCCAGCCACGGTGATCAGCGGCTTTGGGAGATCAGCGGTGAGTGGCTGCATGCGACTGCCAAAACCGGCAGCAAATAGCATCAGCTCGTGGGGCGGCTGGCGCATTTTGCTCTCAATTCTGATTGTCGTTTTGGTGTGGGTTCGGGAAGGGATTGGCAGATGCGGAACAGATTGGACAGATGCGGATGGGATAAATCGCGCCAAAGGTTGTTCCAAACATGTGGCATCAACTTAAGGTAACCGGGCTTGCCATCTCTGAGACACAGCCGTGCAAATAGGGCAAGGACTCTGAGGTTGCGCTGGGCGCTGAGGGTGGACAATGCATGATGAAAATTATCAGAACCCGCGTAGGTTTGGGCCAGCGCATCTTTCAGCCGACGTTCAACGTCGGGATGTAAACTGCGCCGGGCATCGTGGATGAGCGAAGCGGCGTCATACAGCGGGTGGCCAAGTTGGGCATCTTGAAAGTCCAAGAGCCCAATTTGGGCCAGTCCGGATTGCTCGGGTCGATAGACGATATTTTGTGCATGGAAATCACGCAGGACGAGCACGGGATGTGTCCAGTCAAGGCTGTTCAATTGATTGATCAGTTCAGCTGTAATGGCCGCCGCGAGGTCCGGGCTGCAATACCATGGTAGGGTGATCTCAGTGGCCTGCGCCATATCTTGCGGAAAATAGGATCCAACATTCGGCGGTGGCGGCGTCTGGTGCAGTCGTTCGAGAGCGTCGAGGCACATTTTGTAGAGTGGGTATTCGAGCTCTGGGCTGGCAATGGCGACATCAAAAAGCAGCTGATCGCCAAAATCCTCCAGGAGGATAAGCCCTAGATCGCGATTCGCGTCATAAACCTCAGGGGAGGAAAGGCCACAGCTTTTCAGATGCGCGGCAATGTTCAGAAAAGGCCTGATATTTTCTCCACTGGCAGGGTCAGCATCCATCAATATGGACAGGCCCTTTTGGGGGTGGCTCAGGCGTTCATATTTTCGATTGCCGGCATCTCCAGCCAATGGCGCGCGCTGCGCCATGCCCCAACCGGCGGCTTCTAGGAAGGCATGAATATCTGCGCTGCGGTTCATGCCAAACTCTCCGCCGCTGCGGCTTTAAAGAGCTGAGCAACAGATTGCGCCGTTGAGCTGCTGTGCGTGGCTTTTGGTTGGGGAGGCAAGGGCGGAGCGTGCATGGGGTTACAATACGGTGGGCACCCGCTGCTGCAAGCGAAAATTAGGCTACTGATTGCTGATGGGTGACGATCGCCGGCTTATTGCTTGGTCCAAGTTCAATGAGCGTGTGACGATTGGCCAGCGGCGTACATTGCAGCTCGAACGGCCGGCCCTCTTTTGAAGATAAAACCGCTTTCCAACCCTTTCGATCGCCACAGCCCAGGACCGTTGCGCGCATTTTTTCCCAAGCGCCATGCGGTGACATCTGCTTTTGCCAAAGCGGAAGGCAGCCGGACAGGGACTTTTCCGCACTCTTTTTGTGTGCGAGTTCCGGCCAAATGGATTGAAATGCGGGGTTCGAGCGTACATAGGCGCCAAGCCCATCAAAAATCACGTGAGGAGTGGTGACCGCATTGAGTGCGTTTTCCAAAAGGCAGAGCTCCGCACGGGCTTCGCGGGCGTGCGCGGTTTCGGCACTGATGTCTTCGAGCAAAAACGCAATTGCCCCGTCTGGATGTGGTTTTCCCGAAACGCGATAGGTGACTCCGTCTCTTGGCTCCCAAACGTCGCGGTAGCTGCCGTTTTCAGCGGCGGATTCGAGCTTGGCCAGCTGGTCGCGCCAATCATTATAATCTTTGGGTTCGGGCAAAAACCCCTTGCCGCGGAGTGTATCAAGGAAAGTGGCCAAATCGGGCTTTAAGCTGAGCGATTCAAAATCCAAACCGGTGATATCCAAAAGCGCGGGATTAAAGTGGATGAGCGTGCGCTTGCGGTCAAAAATGGCCAGGCCCGTTGAGAGCTGGGCAAAGGTCTTAGACATGGTTTGTATGAATTCGCGACGTGATGCCTCGGCGCGAACCTCACCGTCAACGGGGCTGGCGAACCAGAGGGTTTCATGATCCTGCAGTTGGGCGGTGATGTCGTACCAACAGATACTCCCCGCGCCGCTGTGTGCTTGTATCCGCCCTTCGGTTTGGCCGATTGAGAGCCAATGTTTGCAGGTAGCCACGAAATCTGATTCGCTGGTTTTAAACGCGTTATTGCCCCATGTGACCTGCCGATCATGGCTGGTAATCCAGATGGGGTGCGGATGCAGCTCGGCTGGATCGGGCCGGTGGTCATCTGAGCAGTCGGAGCGTGGGGTGTTGCTTCGGGGTGTGTGGTAGGCTCGTAAGGCCTGCGCCGCACCGCTTAGGTTGTTGCGCAGCAAGGCATAGCCTGACGACATTGCTATAAGTGTTGCAAGAAACACCAGGCCCGAAATCAGCAAATTTTGTTCTACGATTCCCAACACATTAAAACCCTTTCGGGCGCAGTGTTGCGCAGGTGTCTTAATTCCGAATTAATAGCTCATTCAATTTTTATCTGTTGATTTTCGCCGACTGGTTCGTCTTTGGCTTCCAGCTTGTGGCGCGGCCAGGTGCTGGTCACGATGGCCCCGCGAAGGGGATCTCTCTTTGTGCCATTGAAAAATTCCAAATCTGCGCCGGATCTTTCGAGGAGGGTTTTTGCGATAAACAATCCAAGCCCCATGCCGTCGTATCCGGGGCGGGCACCATGCGTAGAAGTTCGATTGCGGCGGCGGACAAAGGGATCGCCAATGCGATTGATGACCTGTGGCGCATATCCGCGACCGTCGTCAGAAATTTTCACGGCCAAACTGTCCTTGCTCCAACGGATGTCCACCCGCACCTGGGATTGGGAAAAATCCACTGCGTTTTGAATTAAATTGCGCAGGCCATGGATCACCTCGGGTTTGCGGAAGGTTTGGGGTTGATCAGGATCGGCCTCAAGGTTGTCTTCAAAAGCGAAGGTGACGGTCTTTCCGCGGTCCAGGTGCGGCTCTGCGGCCTCTCGAACAAGAGCAGACCACAGCGTGGTGCGCAGATGCAGATCTTCTTTTCCCGCGCGCCCCATGGATCGGAGAATCGCGCCGCATCGTTCGGCCTGTTCTCGGATAAGCTGGGCGTCGGCATGCAGGGGTTCTGTGTCTTTCAATTCTTCCATCAATTCGGCGCTGACCAATTTTATCGTGGCGAGCGGCGTGCCCAACTCATGGGCCGTGGCTGCCACAACGCCGCCCAGGTCGGTGAGCTTTTGCTCCCGCGCCAGGGCCATCTGCGTGGCCAGAAGGGCTTCTGACATCGAGGTCATCTCTGTGGTCACGCGCCGGGTATAGATTGAGATAAAAATGATGCCTGTGACAATGGCCACCCAAAATCCGAACACAAACACCAAAGGCATTTCAAGTAGCCCCCCATTCGCAGTGCGCAGGGGCAGGTGAACCAATGCAACGGTGGTGGTCATGACCACCGCACAAAAGGCCAAAAGAAGCGTTGAGCGGGTGGGTAGAACCGTGGCGGCGATGGTGACGGGGGCCAGAATGAGAAGGGCAAAGGGATTGTTGAGCCCGCCGGTGAAAGCCAAAAGCAACGAGAGTTGCAGCGTGTCGAACAGCAAGGTTAAAACCGTTTCCGCTTCAGACAGACGACGATTGTCAGGGAAGATGAGAACCGCAAAAATATTGGCGAGGATCGACAGGCCAATGACCGCAGAGCAGGGGCCAAGGGCCAAGGAGAGGCCATAAAGCTCGTGCCCAACACCCAGCGCCAATATTTGCCCGGTGATCGCCACCCAACGCACGGTCACCAATGTGCGCAAGCGCATCCAGTTGCTGCGGGCATTTTGGTCAATATAGCCTATTCTGGACTGTGACATTTTATGTTCCTGTGACGATCTGAGGCTGCACATTCAGAAGATATGTCATAGGAGTACCCCAGAAACGATAAGGGGGCCATGATGTCAGTGACGAAATTTGCAGCCTTTGCTGGTGCCGCGGTGGTTGTGACGCTGGCGGTTACTTTTGCGATTACCCAGATCATGACGCCAGCACAGCGATTTGAAGCCTGTATTGAAGGCTCTGTTGCAGGTGGAAGTATCGGTGGACCGTTCGAGCTCATGGATCACAGGGGGCAAATGGTGACGGATGCCCAGGTGTTAGATCAACCGGCTTTGGTTTACTTTGGTTACACCTTTTGTCCGGATGTCTGCCCTATGGATGTGGCGCGCAATGTGGTGGCGGTTGAGATTTTGGCCGATGCGGGTCTCACGGTGAAGCCGGTGTTCATAACAATTGATCCAGCTCGCGATACGGTTGAGTATTTGGCAGATTTTGTTGCCAATAATCATCCCGAAATGGTGGGCTTGACCGGCACAGCAGAGCAGATTGCGAAAGCAGCCCGGGCTTATAAAGTTTATTACCGAAAACAACCGAGCCAAGATGAGGAGTATTACTTGATGGATCACTCAAGCTTTTCCTATCTGATGGTTCCAGGCTTCGGCTTTGTGGACTTCTTGCGCAGTGATCTTCCTCCAGAGGTGGTTGCGGATCGTGTGGCTTGTGTACTGAAGGCCTCTTGATACTAGCCATATTCGAACCATCTTGTTAACTTAGAGAAAATCGGAAGGATCAGATCATGGCAAATGAGCCGCTAGACATCGGTGAAGATAAATCTTTGCTTTTGGTGGATGATGATGAGCCGTTTCTAAAGCGTTTGGCAAAAGCGATGGAAAAACGCGGGTTTTCGGTTGAGCAAGCTGGATCAGTGGCCGCTGGTCGGGCGATTGCGACGGCGCGTCCTCCGGCCTTTGCGGTTGTGGATTTGCGGCTGGAAGATGGCAACGGTCTGGATGTTGTGGAAGTGCTGCGCGCGAAGCGTCCCGATTGCCGGGTTGTGGTTCTGACGGGCTATGGGGCGATTGCAACGGCGGTCGCGGCTGTAAAGATCGGTGCGACGGATTATCTGTCAAAGCCGGCCGATGCCAAAGACATTACAAATGCGCTTCTGGCCACTGGGGATGAATTGCCGCCGCCCCCTGAGAACCCAATGTCTGCGGATCGCGTGCGTTGGGAGCATATTCAGCGGGTGTTTGAGCTTTGTGATCGCAACGTGAGCGAAACGGCGCGGCGCCTGTCTATGCACCGTCGGACTTTGCAGCGTATTCTGGCCAAACGCAGCCCGCGATAGTGGTGCTGCGGGCCATCCTTGAAATATAAACTGTGATCCAAAAAAACAGCCCGGCGGTTAATGCCGGGCTGTTTTTGGATTGGTTGTTTTAGAGACCTCTGCATAACCCAACCGCCAAGCCAAAACACTTTGCCCGGTGGAAACACCGGGCTGCGCCTGCCTGCCCCCCGGCAGGCGCATTCACCATCTGGGCATTCTGATATATATGGCTATTGCTCAAATTTTGCAGTGACTTCACCACCCGACATATGCGCCCGCCCAGGCCGGCGCTGCCCTCATTGCGTGGTGAAACGGCGTATGCAGAGGTCTTTTTTAGTAGCGATAATGCTCTGGCTTGAATGGGCCTTCGGAGCTCACGCCGATATAGGCGGCTTGCTCGTCATTGAGTTTCGACAGCTTCACCCCAATACGATCAAGGTGCAGACGCGCGACCTTTTCGTCCAAATGTTTGGGCAGGATGTATACTTCGTTGCCGTAATCATCGCCCTTGGTCCAAAGCTCAATCTGCGCCAGGACTTGGTTTGTGAAGGAGGCGGACATCACAAAGGAGGGGTGGCCCGTAGCATTGCCCAGGTTCAACAAGCGACCTTCCGAAAGCAGGATCAAACGATTGCCATTTGGCATTTCGATCATGTCGACCTGCTCTTTGATATTGGTCCATTTGTGGTTCTTGAGGCTGGCGACCTGAATTTCATTGTCGAAGTGACCGATGTTGCCGACGATCGCCATATCTTTCATGTCACGCATATGTTCGATGCGGATCACATCTCTGTTGCCTGTTGTGGTGATGAAGATATCCGCGCTGGAGACAACATCTTCAAGAAGCACAACCTCAAAGCCATCCATGGCCGCCTGCAAGGCACAGATGGGGTCAACTTCCGTGACCTTCACACGCGCACCGGCGCCGCGCAGGGAGGCCGCAGAGCCTTTGCCCACATCGCCATAACCTAAAACCACCGCCACTTTACCAGCCATCATTGTATCGGTGGCGCGGCGGATGCCGTCGACCAGAGATTCTTTACAGCCGTATTTATTGTCGAATTTCGACTTGGTGACGGAATCGTTCACATTGATTGCTGGGAAGGGCAGCTGGCCCTGTTTGACCAATTCATACAAGCGGTGCACGCCTGTGGTGGTTTCTTCGGACACGCCTTGGATCGCGGCGCGGGTTTTTGTGAACCAACCGGGCGTTTCGGCCATGCGTTTTTTGATCTGTGCGAAGACGGCCTCTTCCTCTTCGGATTTTGGAACGGCGATAAGATCGGTTTCCCCTTCTTCCACCCGTGCACCCAAAAGCACATAGAGCGTCGCATCGCCGCCATCATCAAGAATCATGTTTGCGCCCTCTGGGAACATGAAAGAACGGTCGAGGTAATCCCAATGCTCTTCCAAGGACTGACCTTTGATCGCAAAAACTGGCGTGCCGCCTGCGGCGATTGCCGCGGCGGCGTGGTCTTGGGTGGAGAAAATGTTGCAAGAGGCCCAGCGCACATCCGCACCAAGCTCTACAAGTGTCTCAATCAGGACTGCCGTTTGGATGGTCATATGCAATGAGCCAACAATGCGCGCGCCTTTCAATGGCTTGGCTGCACCATATTCTTTTCGAAGCGCCATCAACCCAGGCATTTCGGTCTCAGCGATATCCAATTCTTTGCGGCCGAACGCAGCCAAAGAGATGTCTTTTACAATATAATCATGTGCCATTCATCGGTCCTTACGGGGTTTTAACGTCTATGGGTTTGAAGATTTCTGCCGCCATAACATTGCTTTGTCCTCTCGACAATAGGGCAGGGTGCAAGATAACCTGCTGCGAAAAAGGTCAAGCACTTATGAAACAACCCCGCGCATGGCAAAGGATGCTCTCTGGTCGTAGGCTGGATCTGCTGGACCCTACACCTGTAGATATTGAGGTGGAAGATATCGCGCATGGGTTGGCCTTTGTTGCACGGTGGAACGGCCAAACTGTTGGAGATTTTGCTTATTCGGTTGCGGAACATTCTTTGTTGGTTGAGCAAATTTTTTTGCACCTGCACCCAAAGGCCTCTCCAGCGCAGCGGTTGACCGCCCTGCTGCACGACGCGCCCGAATATGTGATTGGGGATATGATCTCACCGGTAAAGGCATCAGTTGGACCAGGATACGACGATCTCGACAAACGATTAACCGCCGCTATTCATATCCGTTTTGGTCTGCCGGCCGTCACGGCCCCAACGCTCAAAAAGCAGATTAAAAAAGCCGACAAAATTAGCGCGTGGTTGGAAGCCACACAATTGGCAGGGTTTTCACGGGCGGAAGCGGATCGGCTGTTTGGCAAGGTGGATGCCAATCTTGCCGGCAGCCTAACCCTCCATCTGCGGCCCCCGCTGGAGGTCCGGCAAGACTTTACGGCAAAACATGCCGAGCTTTTGGCGCAGATGTGATCGCCGGCTTCCACGGCTTGTGTGTTCATTGTTAGCAGTTGAGGATAAGCAGGAATTTTTCTCAAGACATTAAAAAGAAATCGATTTTTGGAATGTACAAATGGTTCAGGGCAAGAGGAAATGGGGCATAGGTCCAATTAAGGAGTTTATCGAGCAGCATGGGTTGCGCGAAAAGTTTGACGCCCTGACTCCCCCAAAAGTCGCGACCGTGGCTTATCGGGATGCCAGTTTCAAGTTCTATATCCCCGACGCAATGACTGACAAAATGCAATTGGCACCTTTGCTTGGGCAGTATCACGAACGTTCTTTGCTGGAGGCATTTCATTCAGTCGTAGATTCAAATGGAACCATCTGTGATTTGGGTGCTAATTTTGGGTCTCATACGGTCTACTTTGCGGCCATCATGAAGGCCCGGCGGGTGCATTCTTTTGAGCCTCAGGCACATTTGATTGATGTCATTAAAAAGACATTGGAGCTGAATCAGATAGATAATGTGACGTTGCATCATGCGGTTGCGGGCGCAAAACTGGGAAAGGCGCATTTGAAGCGGACCCATGTTGAGAATTCAGGCATGGCTGAATTTCGGCCAGGGGCTGGCGACCTGCCAGTTGATATGTTGCCTGTCGATGATGTTGTTGGCGAGGAACATGTGACGGGTGTGAAAATTGACGTTGAAGGCATGCAAATGCCCGTTTTGCGCGGCATGTCAAAAACCATCCGTCGCTGTGCGCCCGTACTGTGGTTGGAGCTGAGACCTGCGAAAGGTGAGATCGAACAGCCATCCGAATGGTTGGCAAAGCGAGGATACCGACGCCAAAAAATCAGTTTTCGAGACTTTTTATTCATTCCAGAGACGTCAGCGTGATGTCACTGCGCGCAGAAATGAGGGTGGCGCCTGCCGGGGTCAGGCAGGCGCAGCCCGGTGTTGCCACCGGGCAAAGTGTTTTGGTTTAACGGTTCGGAAAGTAGTCCTCGCAGACGCCTTCACGGTAAACATCTGCGGTGCAGCAATGCAGTCCGCCGCCAAAGGCATAGGCATCCCGCAGGTCCACTTCGACCACTTCCATGCCCAGCTTGTCCATTTGCTCTGCCTGATAGACTTCAGACTTTTCGACACAAACGGTTTTCGGATCTAGGACAAGGACATTCATGCTCAGCCATGTGGAGGAATAGCATAGTGGCGGCGGTGCGTTATGGGCTGGTTGGGCGGAATCGACAATCTGCCAATCGTTCTTTTGGAACATTTCGCGTTGTTCATCGGGCAGTCGGCGTTGAGGGTTGTTCAAGATGAGCCCGGGGCGCAAGGGGGTGAATGTTGCATCGATGTGAATGGGGTAGGGGTCGCCGGGGAAATTCACCGCGTGCACCCGATGGTCTGGGAAGTGGCGGCGCAGCCATTCGATTCCCTTGAGGTTCGTGGTGAACCCATGTTGAACGACCAAATCGCGGCCAAACCGCAAAACATCGGCGGCATCGAACAGAGGCTCCTCTTCGGTGGTGACAAAGAATTTCTCTGCCGTCCACTTCAGCCGCTTCTCAACACCAATCTTTTCAGAGAGGTAATCGGGGTGATAATCTGCATCGGTCAACCGAGGTTTGGGCGCGGATTCATGGCGGAATTTTGGGTCTTCTTCAAAATATTTTTGCATCAAAGGGCGGTAGTTCAAATACTCAAACCAACGACAGCGATAAGACATGGTCGCTTCGAGCATTTCGGATCCAACGGTCAGCAAGACATCGCGGGGCGGCATGCAACCAAATTGGCTTTCGGTTGAGAAATCAGGTGTTTGCACGGGCACAGAGTGATCGATTGACGTGGGGCGGTCCACGCGAATGCCGCGTTTTTCCAACTGGCTGGCGAAATTATCGAGCAACTCATTGGCGCGATCAATCGTTTCTTGTGGCCGGCGACCCCATTGGCCGCGCATGTCGCTATCTTCTGGTACTTTTGCGTCCAGAGCGGGCTCTTCTGCTGGAATATGGCAATCATCCGCCCGGCCAACGATGACATGGCGCAGCGGGTCCCATTCATTCCAACTATTAACAATTGTCTTACCAGTGTCGCTCATTTTCAGGCTCCCGATCCTGTGATGGTGTGAATTATTAAACTGCAGATAAATCGTTTTTTCGGCAGTGGCTATATCAAAGCGAAGGGCGAAGGGTGACGCGCGACCTTTCGGTGTCTATATTGAATTGACAGCAAGGCTCTAGAGAGGCAGGCAGGCGACACAGCCGCTGCAAGTACAAGGGATCACGATGACGAATCATGTTTATAAGGGCGATTTGCCGGATGGCTTGGATCTGGGTCCAATTGTGGCCATTGATTGTGAGACGATGGGTCTGAACCCTAAGCGCGACCGTCTTTGCGTGGTGCAACTGTCCAGCGGTGATGGACATGCGCATTTGGTGCAAGTGGCCAAGGGCCAAACTGCGGCGCCCAATCTATGCCGGATGCTTGAAGATCCCAATGTGCTAAAGCTCTTTCACTTTGGCCGGTTTGATATTGCCGCCATGAAGGAGGCTTTTGGAGCTTTGACCGCGCCGGTCTACTGCACCAAGATTGCCAGCCGCATGACCCGAACTTACACCGATCGGCATGGTTTGAAAAACCTGCTGCAAGAATTGCTCTGCGTGGATATTTCCAAACAACAGCAATCTTCTGATTGGGGTGCGGCGGATTTAACTAAGGCGCAAGTGGAATATGCGGCGTCTGACGTGCTATATTTGCATGCATTGCGTGAGCGTTTGAATGAGATGCTGATCCGTGAGGGGCGCATGGAGCTGGCGCAATCTTGCTTTGACTTCTTGCCGACGCGGGCTGAGCTCGATCTAGCAGGTTGGCCAGACAGCGACATTTTTGCCCATTCTTAGGCTGGGATTTTATAACTGAGAGGCGCAATGCATTTTTCCTTCGACGACGGTTATTCGGCGCTTGTTGCATGGCTGAAAACCCTGCTGCCCATCGCCGCGCTGGGCCTATTGTCGACGATTTTTCTGTTTTCTGGCAAAGTGGATGTGACCCAATCTTTGCCCTATGCTGAACACAATGTGGCTGAAATTATCCGCGAACAGCGTATCACACAGCCATATTTCACCGGCATTGCCAGCAATGGCACTGAAATCGCACTCTCTGCAGCCTATGCCTCACCGCAGTTTGAAAACGCAGATATCCTTGAGATCACGGATCTATTTGTCGTTCTTAGATCCACCAGCGATCGCACCGTCCAAGTGACTGCGGGGCAGGGCGCTTTGGATTCAGCAACGCAAACAGCGCAAATTTCAAAGAATGTTCACATTGCCGCCTTGCCAGATTTTTGGGTAACAACCGAGGCCTTGGACATGAATCTCAAGCAGGGCGTGGCATCTGCCATTGGCGGATTTCAGGGGGTCACAGCCCTGGGTGAGATCACTGCGGGAGAAATGCATCTGCAATTGACCGCCGACGATCAGCAAATTGTTTTCATAAATGATGTGCGGCTGGTATACTCCCCGAAACTTATTGATTGAGGTTATCCGTGCGCCACATTTTGCTGCTCATTACAGTTCTGCTCTCGACCGTTTGCGGAGCCTTGGCCCTTTCGGCGCAAACCACTGTGTCTTTGGACGGGTTTCAAAGTGATCCGGAAGCCTCTGTCGAAATGCTGGCCGATAGGCTCACGGTCAGTCAAACAGATGGCGCTGCGCGGTTTGAGGGCAATGTCGTGATTGCACAGGGGGATATGCGCCTGTCCGCAGATCTTGTGGATGTCACCTATCTAGAGGCCGGCGGGATTGGCCGGCTGTCGGCCAGCGGAAGCGTTCTTTTGGTGTCACCGTCCGACACAGCACAAGCGGACAGCGCGGTCTATGATTTTTCAGCGCGCGAATTGCGGATGCGGGGTAATGTTCTGCTCAACCAAGGCGCAATAAGCCTGTCCGCCGATCTTCTGACGATTGATCTTGAGACGGGGGGCGCCGTGATGGAGGGCCGGGTGCGTACCGTTTTGCCCAGTGGATCCAAATAATGGCCGAACCGCAGTTTGAAGTGTCGGATGGCAAGGGCGGCCTCAAAATAGAGTCACTGCGAAAGAGCTACCGCAAGCGGTTGGTCATTAGCGATGTGAGTATGCATTTGCACCGGGGCGAAGTTGTGGCGCTTTTGGGGCCAAATGGCTCGGGGAAAACCACCTGTTTTTACTCCATCGCTGGGTTGGTCACGCCAGAGGGAGGACGGGTAAGCATTGATGGCCGCGATGTCACCCGCTTGCCGATGTATCGGCGCGCCCGGCTCGGCATCGGATATTTGCCGCAAGAAACGTCCATTTTTCGCGGCATGAATGTTGAAGATAACATTCTTGCAGTGCTGGAATTGAGCATGAAAGACCGTGTGCGACGCTTTGAGCGCTTGGAAGAATTGCTCAATGAATTTTCCATTGAACATCTGCGCCGTTCTCCGGCGCTTGCCCTATCTGGTGGCCAGCGCCGGCGGGTTGAGATCGCGCGATGCTTGGCTGCAAACCCAAAATATTTGCTGCTGGATGAGCCTTTCGCCGGGGTGGATCCAATCGCGGTTGCGGAGATTCGCAACTTGGTGTCAGACTTGAAAAACCGCGGTCTTGGGGTGCTGATCACCGACCACAATGTGCGAGAAACGCTCGATATCGTCGATCGTGCTTATATTTTGCATGATGGCGTGGTTCTGCGCAGCGGCACTGCGCAAGAGATTGTTGAGGACGAAAATGTTCGGCGTGTCTACTTGGGTGAAAATTTCAGATTGAGCTAATATTCAATTTGGAGTTGACAATTACCCCTTATATTTGGCCAAATAGAGTCGTGACATGTTGTCATTATATTCAGCCAATTCAAACAAACTGCACCCTGCAGCTTGCGACCGTTTATGGGATCGTGAGGCGTGATTGATGTGGCCTATCGCGCCCTTAGCTGGTCATTTTGAGGCTGATAAAAAGGAGACCAAATGCTATATCAAATTTCCGGAAAACAAATCGACATTGGCGCTGCACTTCAAACGCATGTGAAATCCGTTGTGGACGCCATTGCCTCAAAATACGCAGAGCGACCAACAGATGCTTCAGTCGTATTTTCGCGAAGCTCTAATGAATTTGTCTGCGAGGTGAGTGTACATTTGTCGACCGGGTTAACGGCGCAAGCCAAAGCGCATGATCATGAAATATATGCCGCTTTTGACGCCGCTGCTGATAAAATGGAGAAACAATTGCGCAGATATAAGCGCAGATTGAAAGATCATCATAAAGAACGCGCCCAGCCCGTTGAATTCTCGGAAGCATCCTCGTATATCCTCGCCCAACAAGACGATTCGACCGATAACGAACCGGAGAGTTTGCAGCCTTTAATTGTGGCGGAGATGGAGCAGAAAATCCAATCTTTGTCTGTAGGAGAGGCAGTGATGCAGATGGAACTCGCGGGGGCGCCGGTCCTTGTCTTTAAAAATGAAGGTCATAATGGAGTAAATGTTGTATACCGCCGTGACGATGGCAATATTGGATGGGTCGACCCGGCCTAAGCCAACATACAACTAGGATTGTAAATGGATCTACTTGAAATCATTCATCCCGATGCTGTGCGTAGCGCGCAATCTGTGGGCAGCAAAAAGCGCCTGTTCCAAGACCTGTCCGCTATGGCGGCGCAGGTCTATGGTATGGATTGTGATGGTGTGGTTGAAGCGCTCTTGGAGCGTGAAAGCTTGGGTCCAACCGGTGTGGGGCGCGGTGTCGCCCTGCCCCATGCACGTCTTGAAAACCTCGACCGCATAGTGGGCTGTTTTATCAAACTTGATCGTCCGATTGATTTTGATGCGGTTGATCGCCAGCCGGTTGATCTGGTCTTTGCACTTTTCGCGCCGTTGAATAGTGGCGTGGAGCATCTAAAGGCTTTGGCCCTTGTTTCGCGGACATTGCGGGATGCTGATGTGTGCATGAAACTGCGCAACAATGAGAGCGCCAGCACCTTGCTCGCGATCTTGCAGGAAGGGCCGAACTCGGTCGCGGCCTAAATCTTTAACGGTTTAAACCCAAAATTGGTGTAATCCGCAGCATAGGCCTCGCGGGCCAAAGTTTCGAGCTCGGCATCGTAGATTTCCGCAAGTGCTGGGCCCTGCGGTGGCGGTGCGGATGGGGGCGCATACCATGTCAGACCAACCTGCTGGGTCAAGATCCTAAGGTTGTGTAAATTTTGTCTCCTGACTCATATTGGCTGTTCGCCTGAGGTCTTTGCTGTGAGTTCATGGCTTTTGTAATATTATCCCTTTGGCATGGGCAATAAAATGTGGATTCTCATATCCTGGCTTGCCGTAGGTCAAAGGTTCCAGGTCGTCAAACCGCACAACGGCACCACCGGCCCCGTTCAAAACGGCATGCCCGGCCGCCGTGTCCCATTCCATGGTGCGGCCTGCGCGTGGGTAGAGATCAGCTTCGCCGGTTGCGATCAGGCAAAATTTGAGTGACGAGCCTGCACTCTTTAAATCCGATACTTTATATTTTGCGATATAGGCATCTGTTGTTTGGTCCCGATGTGATTTTGAGGCGACAACGCGTAAACCATCAGGATTTGGAACGGCGACGGAGATATTTTGGCATACTCCGATTTTCTCCATCTCAAATGGACCGGTTTCCTCCAGGGATTGCCCTTGAGCGTCGGTATAAAATAACCGTTGTTTTGCCGGGGCATACACGATGCCACGAATTGGAACGCCGTTGACCACATAGGCAATATTCACAGTGAAATCTCCACGCCGGTGGACAAATTCTTTTGTACCATCCAGCGGATCGACGATCAAAAATTCAGTTCCTTTTAGAGCATGGCTCTCCGCTTGCTCTTCTGTGATGAGTGCAACATCTGGAAAGGCCGCCTGCAAACCAGCGGAAATAATCGCATCTGCAGCTTCATCGGCGGCGGTCACCGGGCTGGCATCTGATTTGGTTTTGACCTCAAAATCTGGGCCGTTATAGATCTCCATAATCGCGTCCCCGGCTTCAAGAGCTAGCCTGCGCGTGACCTTTTGTAATGCGGTAAAATCCAAAACGTGAATGTTCCTTGCTGGCGTATTGAATTAATTCATATTTTATTGCAATCTATGGCGTATTGTTTAAAGTTGCAATTCGACTCCCGTTTATATTTTTGAAAAACTAAAATGTTTGCTAAACCTCGCCATACGCGCTCCGGTATTTCGGACACCCTTGCCTTTCTTGAGCAGGTCTATTTTGGAACTGTTCGCGGCATGCGCAAATCCAGTGGGCGAAACGCCGTGCTTGGGTTGATTGGCTCCATGATGCAGACGGTCGTTTTTATTACGGCCTTCTATTTTATGTTTCAGCTGTTGGGGGTCAGATCGTCGCCGATCAAGGGCGATTATATGCTCTATATTATTTCTGGCATCGCAATGTTCATGACACATAATACAGCTGTGCAGGCGGTCGCCGGAGCGGAAGGGCCGACCTCTAGCATGATGCAGCATGCGCCGATGAATACGATGATCGCCGTATGCTCGGCAGCGCTACAAAGCCTCTATAAACAAACAATTACCATTGGAACAATCCTGCTCATTTACCATCTTGCCATCAATCCAGTCGATATTTTTAACCCAATTGGCCTGGCCGGTGTGTTTTTGCTGAGTTGGTTTACCGGCGTGGCCATTGGCATGGTGTTTTTGGCCTTAACGCCGTGGCACCCCCCATTGGTCAATATGCTTTTGATGGTCTATCGCCGGGTGAATATGTTGGCATCAGGTAAAATGTTCGTTGCCAATACATTACCATCCTTCATGTTGGTTATATTCGATTGGAACCCCTTGTTTCACTGTGTGGACCAAGCGCGCGGTGTGATGTTCATCAATTATTCGCCCATGCACTCCAATTTGTCCTATCCATTAAAGGTTGCTTTGGTGGCTGTTGTCCTCGGTCTTATGGGCGAATTTTTCACCCGAAAACGGGCTTCGATGAGTTGGGGAGCGACCAGGTAAGGGCATTAACGCACCACGCGCAGGGTCACATTGAGCCGTCCACCTTCTTTCAAAAGAGATGAGCTGCCGAATTTGATCCGGTCAATGCCGTGATAGTTGAGCCTTGCGGCACCGCCCATCACGGCAACATCGCCGGACTGTAGCCAAATTGACTCCGTCTTGCCGCCGCGCTCAGTGCCGCCCACGCGAAACAGGGCATCATCCCCCAAAGATATTGACACAACGGGCCAGTCAAAATTGGCTTCATCTCGATCTTGATGCAGCCCCATGCGCGCGCCGTCGCCGTAGAAATTGACCAAGCAGCATTCCGGGTCCGGAACCGCCCCTGCGACCGCCCGCCAGATGGCCATGATCGCGTCTGGAATTTCTGGCCAATTCACGCCGGAGGGGTGTTGCTCTACATATCGATATCCGCGCTGATCGGAAAACCAGCCGAAGTCACCAGCGGCCGTCAAGCGCACAGACATAGGTTTTCCAGATTTCGTTTTTGGCGAAAAAACGGGCGCTTGAGCAGCGACTGCCCGCAGCTCCTTGACCAGATGTAATTGATCGCTTGGGGGCAAAAATTCTTTAAAAACAGATATTCCGCCGACAGTTAGGGTAGGGCTGGGAGTATTTTGCCCATTTAACTTGATGAAATCCAAATTTCATTGCCTCCAGATGGTTGCAGGGGGTGTTTGACACACCTATATAGCGCGATGAGCTGGTAGTTTAGAAGAACTGCTGAATTAATTGAGGCACAGGCGCCGCACTGCGGGCCGAAAGCCTCGGTATCGCCAGAGCGAAGGGATGCTAAGAAATGGCTAAAGTCATTGGAATTGACCTTGGAACAACAAACAGCTGCGTGTCGATCATGGACGGATCGCAGCCACGGGTAATTGAGAATGCTGAGGGCGCACGGACCACTCCATCAATCGTTGCCTTTACCGAAAACGAGCGCCTTGTGGGCCAACCTGCCAAACGTCAGGCTGTTACCAACCCAGAAAACACTGTTTTCGGTGTAAAGCGCTTGGTCGGCCGTCGGTATGATGACGCCCATCTGAAAAAAGATATGAAAAACCTCCCCTTCAAAGTCCTTAATGGCGGCAATGGGGACGCTTGGGTTGAAGCACAGGGTGAGCAATTCTCCCCATCGCAAATTTCCGCATTCATTTTGCAAAAAATGAAAGAAACTGCTGAGAGCTATCTTGGCGAAGACGTTTCACAAGCGGTCATCACTGTGCCGGCCTATTTTAATGACGCGCAGCGTCAAGCGACGAAAGATGCCGGTAAGATTGCCGGCCTTGAAGTCTTGCGGATCATCAACGAGCCAACCGCAGCGGCTCTGGCCTATGGTTTGGACAAAAAAGAATCGCAAATCATTGCCGTCTATGACCTTGGTGGTGGGACATTCGATGTCACCATCTTGGAAATCGACGACGGTTTGTTTGAAGTCAAATCCACCAATGGGGACACGTTCCTTGGTGGTGAAGACTTTGACATGCGCATCGTCAACTACCTTGCGGAAGAGTTCCAAAAGGAAAATGGCGTTGATTTGACCAAAGATAAAATGGCTTTGCAGCGGTTGAAAGAAGCGGCTGAAAAGGCAAAAATTGAATTGTCCTCTTCCAGCCAAACAGAAATCAATCAGCCCTTCATCTCGATGGACGGCGCATCTGGTCAACCCTTGCACCTGGTCGTGAAACTTACACGGGCCAAATTGGAAAGCTTGGTGGGTGATCTCATCAAAGCTTCCTTGAAGCCTTGCCAAGCTGCATTGAAAGATGCCGGCCTGTCCACGGGTGATATCGACGAAATCGTTTTGGTCGGCGGCATGACCCGTATGCCAAAAGTGATTGAGGAAGTGACCAAATTCTTTGGCAAAGAGCCAAACAAAGGTGTTAATCCTGATGAAGTTGTTGCCATGGGCGCGGCTATTCAAGCCGGTGTTTTGCAAGGCGATGTGAAAGACGTTGTTTTGCTCGACATCACACCTTTGTCCTTGGGTATCGAAACTCTGGGCGGTGTGTTCACACGCTTGATCGACCGCAACACCACGATCCCAACTAAGAAATCACAAGTGTTCTCCACCGCAGAAGACAATCAAAACGCGGTGACCATTCGTGTGTTCCAAGGTGAGCGGGAAATGGCAGCTGACAATAAAATCCTGGGTCAGTTCAATCTGGAAAGCATTCCACCGGCGCCGCGCGGCATGCCGCAAATTGAGGTGACATTCGACATCGACGCCAATGGCATCGTTTCGGTTGGCGCGACGGATAAGGGCACAGGCAAGGAGCAAAAAATCACCATCCAAGCTTCGGGCGGTCTGTCCGATGCAGATATCGAAGCCATGGTGAAAGATGCGGAAGCCAATGCCGATGCCGATAAAGATCGCCGTGAATTGGTGGAAGCTAAGAACCAAGCGGAAAGCCTGATTCATTCCACTGAAAAAGCCATGGAAGAGCACAACGACAAAGTCGATCCGACCACAATCGAAGCGATTGAATTGGCCATGGCGGCATTGCGCGATGATCTGGAAACAGAAGATGCGGGCAAAATCAAAGCTGGCATTCAAAACGTGACTGAGGCGGCGATGAAGCTTGGTGAAGCGATTTATAAAGCCAGCCAAGAAGCAGAAGCCAATGGCGATGTCGACGATGGTCCTGTTGCGGATGATGATATCTTGGATGCCGATTTCGAAGATTTGGACGGCGACAAACGCAGCTAACGCCAAGTAAGGATCAGTCTAAACCGGCCTGCGATTTTGCCGGCCGGTTTTTCCGTTCCAGAGGGGACAGTTTAGATGTCAAAACGCGATTACTACGAAACGCTTGGGATCTCGAAAGGGGCCACGGCGGAGGAAATCAAAAAGGCCTATCGTCGCAAGGCGAAGGAGCTTCATCCAGATCGCAATGCAGATAATCCAGCTTCTGAGGGTCTCTTCAAAGAGGCCAACGAGGCTTATGAAGTTCTCAAAGACAGCAATAAAAAGGCCGCCTACGATCGTTACGGTCATGCAGCCTTTGAAGGTGGCATGGGCGGTGGCGGCGGTGGCCGGCCCGGCGGGCAAGGGGATTTCTCCAGTGCCTTTTCCGATGTCTTCGACGACCTTTTTGGCGATTTCATGGGCGGACGCGGCGGCGGTGGCCGGCAACGTGCCGCGCGCGGCGCGGACCTGCGCTATAATATGCGCGTCACCCTCGAAGAGGCGTTTCGCGGGTTGCAAAAAACCATCAATGTGCCAACGGCTGTGTCCTGCGCAAATTGTTCTGGAACAGGCGCGGCTTCGGGCAGCGCACCTGCGACCTGTGGCACCTGCTCCGGCATGGGCAAGGTTCGCGCGCAGCAAGGATTTTTCACGGTTGAGCGCACCTGCCCCAGTTGTTCTGGCGCAGGGCAGGTGATCAAAAACCCATGCTCAAGCTGCCACGGAGCTGGGCGGGTTGAGAAAGACCGGGCGCTATCCGTCAATATCCCGGCCGGTGTCGAAACTGGCACGCGCATTCGCCTGTCGGGCGAAGGCGAGGCGGGGGCACGCGGTGGACCTCAAGGCGATCTCTATATCTTTATCGAGGTGGCCGATCACCAGATTTTTGAACGCGAGGGCAACAACCTGTTTTGCAATGTGCCCGTGTCGATGACCTCCGCTGCATTGGGCGGCGATATCGAAGTGCCAAATATCGACGGGGGCCGCAGCCGGGTTAAGATCCCAAGTGGTAGCCAATCCGGTCGGCAAATGCGCTTGCGCTCTAAGGGTATGCCCTCCGTGCGTGGCGGCGGTGTGGGTGACATGTTCATCGAGCTACAGGTGGAAACGCCCGTAAATTTGACGGCGCGTCAAAAGGAGATTTTGAAAGAGTTTGAGGCGCTCTCAAGTGACAACAGCCCTGAGAGTCAAGGCTTTTTCAAAAAGGTCAAACGGTTTTGGGATGGTGTAAAGGGTCAAGAATAAAGCATGAAGCCTAGCGCCCGATAAGATCGGCGCTGGGCTTTTATTTTACCCAAATCTCAACCCGGCGGTTTTGATTTTGGCCCCAGGCGGTGTCATTGCAGGCCAGCGGCAAGCCCTCCCCTAATCCAAGAACTTCGAACCCATCACTGAGTTGCGCATCATCCAGCAATGTCGCGATGGTGGCGCGTACAGCGCGGGCGCGATCGAGAGAAATTTGCACGTTGCCTTCCGCGCTCCCTTGGCTGTCGCTGAACCCCACAAACATCACGTCGCGCCCTTCAAAATACCCTGCGACAAACAAACGTTTGAGAAATTGGAGGTTGGATTGCGAGTCGGCATCCATGATTTGCGTACCCTCCAAGAAGCGGAACGCCAGAGACATCCGCTCATAGCCATTCAGGTTGAGCACGGCCAGGCGCAGATCTTCGGTGCGCATATCCATATCGGTGTTTAAAATTGCATTGATCAAGAGGCCAGATTGCCCATGAATTTCGGTCTTTTTGGGGCTGCGGCTGATGAAACCCAGTGTCCGCACCGCGTCCTGCGCTTCGGGTGTCAGCAAGAAGGCCCAAAAGGCACGGGTGATGTTTTGCATCTTCTTTGGTGCGGCGATCAGGTAGATCGGTGCTTGTAACGGATGCGCCGGGGCTTGAATGCCAGCTGGCGCCATCGGTTGATCGCAGCCCAAGCTGACTTGAACCAAGGTGTCTTGTGCCACTTGATCGGTGCTCACCGTCAAACGACCAGGCGTGTTTACGCCCTTGGGCGGCATCGGTCGGGGGGGCTCAAAAACTCTTAAGAGTTGCTGCAACGCCTGAGTTTGATCGTCTTTTCCTGTAAGAAAGGCCGGGTATTGAATGCCGGCGGTAAGTGGCCAAAGCCCGGGCTCCTCGCCCAACATTGCCACCAATTGGCTCATCGTGATGAACCTATTGGGATTGCTGGGCTGAGAATACAAATAAAGATCCTGCCATGCCAAAACCATAGAGTTTTGCGGATGGTCTAAGGAGCCGAACATATCCTCATTGAGAGCGGCTTGCTCCTCTTGCGTGGCGGCGCGCAGCGTCAGTGCCAAATTGGCCCGGCCCTCTAAAATATCTGAAATTGCGTCACGACTATTGCGATCAGAAAGCGCGAAAACCGCAAGCGCCGTACCATTTTCCGGGTCAAACAAGGTGACCTGCCCCGGCATCTCTTTTGACAGCTGATAGGAATAGCCCTGATGTTCGGCGAAGGACTGAATGAGCGGCATGAGCAGCGCCGAATTCAATGATCCGTCACCAGAGAGTGCGATGCTTTCGGGTGATGCGCTCAAGGCAGGGCAGGCCGCCCCTCGGCAGACCACCATATCGGCAGCTAAGGTCAATTGCCCATACTCGGATTGAATTTGATAGTTTTCCCCATCGAATGAGATCAGCGCGCCGGAGACTGAAAAAGAGCCATCGCGCAGTACCAGCTCGACGGGATCTGCGAGTGCCGCGCCTATGCTTCCGAAAAAGCAGGCCACAGCCCATAGTCCTATGCTCAAAATACGATGCAAATGAGGTCCAACCCAGGAAACTTCAAGGTCATACTGTCGTGGGTTTCACCGATTCTATCAACAAAATAATAGCCTTAGGGCTGATTTCTTTCATAGAATTCCTTGCGTATTTTGTTAGGTGAAGGCCACCCGCGCAATAGGGCGCAACCGCTCTAGGGTTTTTTGATTGGTTTTGGAGCGATCATTGCGTCGCTGCGGGACATTGACCAATGAGCCTAAAATCTTTGCGTAGGGCAAAAATTGGACACTCGGGTCATTGGGCCCCACAAGCCTATAGCCCGCGAAAAACGCCTCAATGGCATCAGCTGGAATGATCTGCCCGCTTTCAAGCTCTTTGGAGCTGCGAAGAATGGCGGTATAATTAAGCAACAGGCGGGCGATGTCATGACCCACGGGCGCAGGTTGGTTTTTTGAAATATTGATTCCGGTTAAACAGGTGCCATCAAAAATCAGATTGCGCATATGAAAATCGCCATATTGAACCGCAGATACAGTTTGTTGATCGGAATATTTGTTTGCGAGTTCAGACAACCGTTCAACCCCTTGCAAAATAAGGGGCTTGGCGGCAACTTTCAGGTCTCCTGACTGAATTTTTTCGCCCAGATCGTGGTAGTAATTCACCGCATGTTTCGGTTGAAAAATGCGGGTCTCCGAGACTTTGGTTCGATGATAGGCATCCAACCATTCTCCAGCCAGTTGCAGCAGCTCAAGCTGCCTGGCGTTATCCTCTGCGGCATCGCGCATATACTCAGAAAAGGGTAGGCCTTCCGCATAGGTCGTTAGGCTGGCTTGATTGGCGATGTCCAAGCACATGGGCTTGATCAGAGAAAGGCGCTCGCTACGTTGAAAGGCGCGAGACGCTTTTTCCAATCGCAAATAATGTGCGGCAAAGGCGGCCTGTGCGCGGGGTCGCAGTTGTAGCCGATATTTGAACAGCCCATGCTTTGGGTGCTCTACCAAATAAGAAATGCGGGCCCGATCTGTCTCTTCGCGCTTCGACAGCAAAACATATGACCAGCCCACCATAGGCAGCTGCGCCTCCTCCAAAACACCTGGCCATGCAGCATGGGCCGCTCTTTCCAGTTTTGTTATGGGGTCTTCGAGCCACATGATAGCATTCCAATAATAAGCAAAAATTAAAGACTTCAAAAAATAACCTAGACGAATCTAGGCCGGTGATTTCCGTGAAATTATACAAATTTTAACGTATCATTGACCAGTAAAACATGTGGTTTTTTTAAATCCACGAAGGATTGATAGGATCAATTGGACCAAGTGGACCCCCGAATGTTAATTCGACGTGTCGCGCAGCGGCCAATAGCGCAGCTTCTCCTCGGGGTTTCCCGATCAGTTGCAGCCCCACCGGCAAGCCGCGCGGACCGCGTCCTACGGGCACCGATATCGCAGGCAGGCCGGTGGTTGTGGCCAAAAAGGCAAAGCGCAACCAATCCATATAATTGGTCAGCTCTACACCACCCACGTGATGCACCCATTCTTCAGAGGCCGAATGCGGCATACAGCCCACTGTTGGGCAAGCGAGGACGTCGAATGTCTCAAACAGGCTCAGCATATTATTGAACAGAATGGAGCGATTCAAATTGGCGTCGATAATATCTTCCAGAGTCAAAGCTTGCCCAAAAGCGGTGTTTTCAGCGAGCGTAGATTTGAAATGCGCTTGGACCTCCTGTGGTAGACGTTTTGCCGCCGTGGCCCACATAAGGCCGCGCAGTGTGTGATAGCTGCGCTCAAGATGGGTGAGATCGGGGCAGGTCTCTTCAATCCGTGCGCCATTCTTCTCAAGCTGTCGCATTGCCGCGGCAAGATGCTGGGCCATTTCGGGATCGACCTGTCCAAAGCCTCCCAAATCCGGGGCAAAGGCAATTTTCAGCTTTCCGTCAGCGCGAATGACGGCCTCTTGATAGGGAATTTCGGGTGCCGGATAGGAAATGGCGATCTGTGGATCAAACCCTGACATCGCATCCAAAAACAATGCACAATCTCTTACGGAACGGGCCATTGGGCCCTGCACCCCTTCAATTATAAAGGCCGCGTCCTGTCCTGGTCCGCCTGCAATGCCCGGGCTTGGGCGCAGACCCACGATGCCGCAATAGGCGGCTGGGGTGCGCAGGCTCCCGCCGTGATCGGACCCATGGCTCAGCCAAATTTCCCCTGCGGCCAAAGAAGCGGCCGCGCCACCGGACGAGCCGCCCGGATTGAGCGCGGTATTCCAAGGGTTTCGTGTTTGTCCAAAGACGTCATTGAAGGTGTTACCTCCTGCGCCAAATTCGGGTGTGTTGGTTTTGCCTAAAATGACCGCCCCACGCTGTTCCAATTGGTCCACCAAAGGATCACTTTTTTGCGGTATGAAACCCGCCAGCCCTTTGGTTCCAAATGTTGTGCGGACATTGGCGACGGCGTTGAGATCTTTGATTGTGATCGGCAAGCCCGCCAGCCAACCGGCCGGGGTGCTGTCTCGGCTTGATAAATCCACCGCACGCGCCTGCGCTTCACAAAGCGTAGGTGTGGCATTGATCAATGGGCCGGTTTGGGCAATGCGCGTCAAAGCTGCATCTATCAGATCTGATGAGGAAATTTCCCTGGCTTTCAACAGGGCAACAACTTCATGGGCTTCAAATTTGCAAAGTTCTGGGCCAGTGAACAATAGCTCTGATGTCATAATGCGCACCCTTCATATGATGGGTTAATGACTGCATCATAGGTTGGGGTGGGTCAAGTCAAAGGGGTAAGCTGGTCCATGGCCCGTTTTTGGCTCAGGAAAATATCTCCCGTGAGCTGCTCGAGAAACTCCGTTCCCGTTAATCGATCCATGACCGGCCCCTTAACCTCGGACAGATGGAAAGACACGCCCATATCTTCAAGCCGTTTATTGACCGCCTCTAAGGAGTCCAACGCGCTCATATCAATATCATTCACGGCAGAGCACATCAAAACCACATGGCGCAATTGTGGCTGCTGGGTGGCGCGGGCAAGCAGGTGATCTTCTAAGAAGCGTGCATTGGCGAAATAGAGGCTTTCATCCACGCGAATTGTCAAAATGTGAGGCTGGGTGATGACATCATAGCGCAGAACATTGCGGTAGTGTTCTGAATTTGGCACTTGCCCCACGGTTGCGATATGGGGTCTGGAGGATTTGTAGAGATGGATCAAAATCGAAACCAAAACCCCAGCAATCACCCCAGTTTCAACGCCGACAACAAGCGTTATGGCCATTGTGGTCGCGACGGCTGTGAAATCGGCCTTTGAATAGCGCCAGGCTTTTCCCAAGATTTTGAAATCTACCAAAGAGAGCACGGCGACAATGATCGTCGCGGCCAATGTGGCTTTGGGCAAAAAGAAGATGAGAGGTGTCAAAAACAAAGAGGCGAAGATCAAACCAACAGCCGTATAGGCCCCGGCCGCGGGAGTTTCGGCGCCGGCGTCATAATTGACGACTGATCGTGAAAACCCGCCCGTCACGGGAAAGCCTGAAGTGAAGGCCGCACCAATATTGGCGGCGCCAAGGCCGATGAGCTCTTGGTCTGGATCAATCCGCTGGCGTTTTTTTGCTGCAAGAGTTTGCGCAACAGAGATGGATTCCACAAACCCAATGACTGAAATCAAAACGGCTGATGTCAGAAGGCTGCTCCACAGATCAAGCGAAAATTTTGGCATTGTCAGTGGCGGCAGACCCTGCGGCACAGCGCCAACTATTTTTACGCCCAAGTTTTGCAGATCGAGCAGCCACACGAGGGCGGTGGTGGCAACAATTGCGGCAACTGGACCCGTTTTGGCCATAATTTTTGCGACAGGCTCGGTCAGACCCAGCGTCAATAAGAGCGGCAGCAAACCTTTGCGTACCCAGAACAGAAAGGCTGTTGTAAGGCTACCGATGAGCGCGGTGATCCAATTGATGTCCTGCCGATGTGCCCAAAGAGACTCTGCCAATTGAACCAAATTATGGCCCTCTGCCTGAATGCCTAAAATTGCCTTCAGTTGGCTGGCAGCGATGATCAGGCCAGAGGCTGTGATAAAACCAGCGATGACGGGATGGGACAGGAAATTGGCCATGAACCCCAAACGAAACACCCCCATCGCCACCAAGAACACACCTGACAAAAAGGCCAGTGCGATGGCTGCAAAGATATAGTCTTCACTGCCTGGTGCAGCGATGCGTGAGATAGATGCTGCTGTGAGCAAGGACACGACCGCCACGGGGCCCACGGCTAAAGACCGGCTGGTGCCAAATATTGCATAAAGGGTGATCGGCAAGATGGATGCGTAGAGACCCATTTGCGGCGGTAGACCCGCGAGCATGGCATAGGCTAAGGATTGCGGAATTAACATGATGGTCACAATCACCGCAGCGGTGAGGTCATTGGTCAAAGACCCGCGATTGTATGTTCTGCCCCATGTTAGAATGGGCAGATATGGGGCGAGCATTGATGTGAGTTTCATGTGCGTGTTCCGGTCATGCGAGACGGGTGATAGAAATCTGGGCTAAAGGGCGGCCGCAGAAAGCCTTGGGGTGAGTGCCGTCAGATCATGCCCGGCCGATTTTGCAGCCGCGAGAATCTCATCCACGGATTGCCCAATTTGGGCTTGATGCAAGGCCCAAAGGGCGGTCGCGCGCATACCACTGCGGCAATAGGCGAAAATGGGCCCGGTGCTCTTGCTGACCATATCCGCAAATTCCGCGATTTGTTCTTCAGAGATCTGACCGGGAATGATGGGCAGGTAATGGGCTGCAAGCTCCAAAGTGGCGGCTTGAGTTTTCAGGGTGTCAAACGCGGGCTGATCGGGCCCCTCGCCATCAGGGCGCAGGCAAATAACAGATTTTATGCCAGAGATTTGAATATCTTCGATATCATCAACTTCAATCTGGGGTCCAACATAGAAATGATCTGAGAGCTTTTTCATAGACATAGCTTATCCTTTTGCCGCGCGTATCAACCGGGCAATTGTGTTTCAAAAATGGGTGGCGGCTTTACAAAGAGTTGATTGGTACTTTCAGGCTCGGGTGCCCGTCTTCATCTGTAGGAACTTCGCCTGCGCGCATGTTGACTTGCAAGGCTGGAATAATCAGCTTTGGCATCGCCAAAGTGGCGTCGCGCTCGGTACGCATTTTAACAAAGGATTCGCGGGTCGCATCTCCGCCAACATGGATGTTGAAGGCGCGTTCTTCTGCCACGGTGGTTTCCCACTGGATGTCGCGCCCATTGGGGCCGTAGTCATGGCACATAAACAAGCGCGTTTCATCCGGCAGGCTCAACACTTTTTGAATGGAATCATATAGGATCCCTGCATCCCCACCGGGGAAATCAGCGCGCGCCGATCCACCATCGGGCATAAACAAAGTGTCGCCGACAAAAGCCGCATCGCCCATGACATGCACCATACAGGCCGGAGTATGGCCAGGTGTGGCGATGACGGTGGCTTGCATTTGCCCCACATGATAGCTGTCCCCATCTTCAAACAGCGCATCAAATTGTGATCCATCGCGTTGGAATGCGGTTCCTTCATTGAAGATCTTGCCAAAGGTGTCCTGCACCTGGATGATTTTCTCACTGATGCCGATCTTGCCGCCCAATTGCTCTTGCAAATAGGGGGCTGCGGAAAGGTGATCGGCGTGCACATGGGTTTCAATGATCCATTGTAGCTCAAGGCCCTGATCTTTGATTGTCTTGACGATCTCATCGGCGCTTTCGAAGGTAATCCGTCCGGCCGCGTAGTCCATATTCATGACGGAATCGATCACGGCGCAGGCGGTGCTGCTCGGATCCTTCACAATATAGCTGATGGTGTTGGTTTGGGCATCAAAGAAGGCCATGACTTCCGGCTGTTCTAGCGTGTTCAGTTTTGTGTCAGACATTTGATCACCTTTCTAAATTACTTATCGTCGCCGAAGTTTAAACGTGGTTGTCTCGCCGTTGGAGAACGTATTTTGAAGCTGCCATCCCTGTCAACATAGTGGCGACAAAGATCAGCGTGCCTTCAGCAGCCAGCGGCAGAGCCGTCATTGCTGGACCGGGGCAAAATCCGCCTAAACCCCAACCTACGCCAAATATTGCTGCACCTGTGATCAAACGTGCGTCGAAGTCCGTGCGGGTGGGCAGATGGAAGACGTCGTTGAAAAATGGCTTGCTGCGGCGGGTGACCAGCCAAAACCCTGGCATGGTGACAGCAATCGCGCCGCCCATAACAAAGGCAAGGCTGGGATCCCAGGTGCCGAAGAGGTCGAGAAAGTTTTGGACCTTGGCGGGATTGGCCATGCCCGACAGTAACAGGCCGAAGCCAAACATAAGACCGGACAGCAGTGTAACGAGGTTTTTCATGGCTTTAGCCTCCAAAAACGTGACGAAGCAGCAGGACGGCAATAAAACCGGTGCTCATGAAGGTTAATGTCGCAACAATAGAGCGACCGGAGAGGCGGGAAATGCCGCATACCCCGTGGCCACTCGTGCAGCCATTGCCCCAGACGGATCCAAAACCGACCAGAGCGCCGGCGAGGGCCAAAAGCGGCAGGTTGTTTGAAACGCTTTGCAGCGGAGCTTGTCCGTTGATCACGATCCAAATGGGTGCGGCGAGCAACAGACCGATCAAAAAGATCAGACCCTGTGGGAGTGACTGATCTTTGCCGGTGGGGGGGAGCATGCGTGATAGAATGCCGCTGATTCCCGCAATACGACCATGGGTCGCCATTAGTAAAACAGCCGAAGCGCCAATAAGGCCGCCTCCCAAAAGTGACAGAAGTGGTGTGAACTCGGTTTCCATAGTTGGCCCCATTGTTATGCCGTATTTGATATTCTCATTTTTATATATAAGTGATCACTAATATACAAGCGCTATATTACCGAGTTTGAAAAACAGGCTCAGAATTCGCTGTGCGGAGCTTTAGGGCGCCATCCTCGGCCAATGAATTCGCTGGTCAGCTGGAAGATTGCTCCCTATGTATAATGCATGGATGTTTTCGTGTTTGTCATTTTGTTGGTCACATGTTTTGCCGCTGGTGCAACTGGGGCTTTGTTTCAACCAGGTCGCTGGTATCAGGCGCTCAACAAACCGGTCTGGACTCCGCCGAACTGGGCCTTTCCCTTGGCTTGGACAACGATCTATTTTTCAGTTTCCTTCGCGGGTGCCCGCGTGGCGGATATGGAGGGAAATGCCATTGCCCTGGCCTTTTGGGCTATGCAGGCCGGCTTCTCGACCCTATGGACGCCGGTATTTTTTGGGCTGCGGCGATTGCGTGGAGCGCTATTGGTGATGCTGCCTTTGTGGGTCTCTGTATTGGGAGCCACCTTAGCGATGTTTGAGCTGGACCGGGCCGCAGGCCTGGCTTTTCTGCCCTATATTCTCTGGGTCACCATAGCGGCTGCATTAAATTACCGGGTTGCACAGCTGAACCCTACGGTTGCGCCCCGAGACCTATCGGCAGATTAGCCTTGTGATGGATCTATGGCCATACCTTGCCATCTGCGGCGCTCCCTTCTCGGCGGGGTTGGTACATGCCGCATGAGCCTATCTCCATTTATGTTGTGGATGGCGATCCACGGGCGCTGGACGCCCAAACAGCAGTTTTAAACGCAGAGGGCTATGCCACGATTCCCTGCGGTTCAGCTGAGCAGTTCTTGAAACTGTTTGATCCAGACCTCAAAGCCTGTGTGGTTATGGAGCTGCATTTGCCTGGGATGTCAGGAAGCGAGCTGCAAGACTATCTCGCCTCCAACGGATTGGATATTCCCATTGTGATCCTAACCGCCCATGGCGATGTGCCCAGTGCCGTACAATCGTTACAAGTGGGCGCTGTGGACTTCATCGAAAAGCCGTCGCCTCAGTCCCGATTGCTTGAGGCGATAGGCACTGCTTCGGAGCTCATATTTGATCGAGAGCCGAACCGTCTTTCGCAGAAAATTATTGCACAACGTCTGCGCTCTTTAACGGATCGAGAGCGCGAGGTCTTGGAGCATCTGCTCAAAGGCAAGCTCAACAAAGAGATTGCCGTAGATCTCAATGTGAGCCAGCGCACAATCGAAGCGCATCGCGCCCGCATACGCGAAAAAACACGGACCCGCGGGATTGTAGATTTGATCCGCATGTTTGGCTAAGCGAAGTAAGTATTACTACCTAAGTATTTTCCCTAATTATGCTGCAGTGTGTTCTGTGCTCTAAAGATTTTACCGATGACGATGGTTTTGATCGGACGTCAACAACGTAAACTAACTTCTGCTTAAGAAATGATAGCTTTATGATCTGGCGTTCAGCCTGCGTTTTTACGATAAAGTGAATATTCTGGAGGATAAGACCGAGTTTTAACATGGAACCTGCTGTACGGGAGCAGTGCTACAAAGCTGTGTAGCCCCCTTTCGATTCGAACTGATCGGCCCTCTCGCCAAGGGCCCTGTCGCTTCGCAATTCGATGCAGTGTGAATACCGGTGTCCATGTGAGTAGCGAGTGATAGGGGACACATGAATGTCGAAACAACAAGGCTCCGCTTCAGGAGTGCAGTCGACAGATGCCTTCGAATGGGAAGTGTATCACAACAGCGAAACAAATATATTTGAACTCAGCAAAAAGCTGCCGGAAGATTTGGTCGCCAGCCTGGCACGCGAAGTGATTTTACGCGTGGCGTCGAGGACTGTGGCGGCGGCGGTGGCCCGTCCGGTGTCGCAAGAGGAGTTGCTGGCATTCAGCACGGCTCTTGCCTCCGATAGTCCCAAAAGCGCCGCACAGATCATTGCCGCGGAACGCGAGGCTGGTCGTCCGGCAGAAGATATCTACGTCAATTTATTGGCGCCTGCTGCGCGACAATTGGGTGATATGTGGAACAGCGATCATATTACATTTGCGCAGGTCACGGTTGGTTCAGGCCGCATTTTTGCGATTATGCGGTCAATGCGGCATATGTTTGAGACCTCCGCGCCCGCCGAAGAGCCGGCGGTTATTTTCGCCTCCGTGCCAGGGGAGACCCATACGCTTGGGGTTCGTATGGCCGCAGATTTTTTCCGAATTGATGGGTGGAATATTTCTCTATTGATAGGCCTGTCCCACGATGATCTGCTTGCTGAAATCGCACAGATCTCAAGCCGTACGGTGGGCCTGTCTTTCAGCGGGGAACATTCGCTCGAGGCCCTGTCACAGCTGATTGTCGCGCTGCACATTTGCGCGCCGCATCTGTCCATCGTGATTTGCGGCCAAGAGGTAGAAGAGTTTCGAGCTATTTTGGAGCTCATGGGTGTCGACGGGATTGCTGTCACCATGGAGGATGCCAGGGCGCATTTCACGCGTTTGTTACAGGATAAGACGTGAATTAATCGCTCACACGAGGTCGTATTTGCGTAACTTCACATAGAGCGATTGCCGCGACAGTCCGAGCATCTCTGCTGCGGCGACGCGGTTGTTCGAGGTCATGCCAATCGCGGTTTCGATACACATTTTTTCAACCACATCGGTGCTGCGCGCGACAATATCTTTGAGGGACTGGCTGCCAATCAGCTCAACTACAGAATTAATCTCTGCTTCCGACATTTGACTGGTGGGTGTTGAGATCGCCTCGACCCTGCGTGCGTTGCGCAGGAGCAGAACACAAATTGGCTCACGTTCTGTGCGAATTTGCGTTGTGGAAATCTCAACAGGGCGCTCGTCCCCATGCTCGTTTAAAACCTTTGTCGAATAGAGCCGCATCTTACCATTGCGGCGGGCGCTTTCCAAAATTACGTTGAGATCGACCGATCCACGGGAAAAGAACTCGGACATGCTGCGTCCACTCAGGGTTTGCGCATGGGTTACATTGGCCAAAGAGACAAAGGCCTCGTTCACACTCAAAATCTGACCGGACATATTTATGAACACAATTGGGTCGACCCCTTTGTGGAAAAAGCTGACCAAATGCGTTGCCAGTTGGTCCACAGGTTCCTGGGCGGGCTCCTCTGGCTCAATTTTACACAGCAACATTTGCGAGGTTGCGCCACGGAACAATGTGGGGTCGATGCGGTAGGATCGGCCGCCCAGCGCCGATTTTGCCAAAATGGCCCCCATGGAGGCATCAGAGGCAGCGGTCACCATTCGGTCGATCAGGCTCGTCAGACCTTCGTCTTCAAATTCCGAGGCGAAGGAGGCGTCAATCAACTCGTTGCGTGGCCGTCCGAGTAGAATCTCAGCAGCGCTATTGCATGATACAATGGCGCCTGTTTCGAGTGTGATGAACACCGTTGCAACGTCGGATGAGTCCATCAAGACTCTGAGCCGGATTTCATGCTCCCGGCGCGCGTCATAGTCGTTTTCAAGAGCGATCTGTGCTTCCACCAGCTGTTGCTGCATTTCTGCGACGGGCCGCAAATCCGAACCCAAAAGCAATGTAGATCCGTCCGCTGCGCCGGAATGATAGGTATAGCGAACGGGCAATTCGGCTTGTTGGTCGGTGGCGCGATGGTTCAACTCAACGGGCCGCACCTCTTTTTGGCCCCTTTGAAACTCGGCAAGCCGGGCCTCAAACTTTGGCACAGATTCCTTGGTGAGCGTGTCTTTAAACTGCAGACCAGTCCACGGGGTCAAATCCAATTTTGGCGCCAAAAAAGGGCTGGTCACGGTTTGCGTGATCTCGCCATCGCTCGAGATGATAAAAGCAAAATCACACAGGCGCGAAATTAAATCCGCTGTGGCAGATTGATCCAAATTGGGAATAAGGCGATCGGCCCATTCTGTTTTACCATGCGACGTCATTTGCAAAAGTCCTTCGTTCAATTTGCATTTCTAGATGCACCCACGTGGCAATCGTACTGTCAAATATCTGGACTTTAACTTTCAAAAGCATTGAGCAACCGCGGCTTTCCAGTCGTTGGTTTTGTAATCTGTTCCCGTAACCGCATCAAGGTTAATTTGAGCGCTCAGAATGCCGCCTCCAAGAATAACCTTTGCTGTGCTCCAATTACATCTAACATTTGAAATTATTTCAGATAATTTTTCGGCACTGTCGCGTGCTGACGCAGAAATAAACACGCCGTCGAATTGCTCACCTGCGCCAATCTGATGAACTCGATTGGCGGTGACATCCATCTCCAACTTAACGCGTGCGCCAACACATCTTAGTGTCTTGCCTAGGATAATCGCACCTAATGTATGTTGTGTTCCTTCCGGAACGATAATTAACAAACTCAAATTTTTACTCAGGTAATTCACGCCTTCCGGAACCTCTCGTTCTGAAAGACCGTGCACAGCAATCTGCAGACGACTCGCGCCGAGCGTCATGGCGAAGAAGGAAAGCGCGTCCTCCTCCCAGGCCCGGCCCAATTGGCAGACGGCTGCGGGTATAATCTCTGAAAATAGGGTAAAGTCCGAAAATCTTGCGGCTTGTAGCTCTTGAATAGCTGTCGAAACGGCTGCGTTTTTCGGATTGAGAGAGGCATCGAACAAGCGTTGGGCGGCTTGGCTTGTACTGATTGCAGGGGCCAATGGCGCGCGCGCTTCCAGGCTGCTGGCATGACTTAAACTGCTCGCCAAAACCTTAATAGCCACCTGAGCCACCCGGGCGGCTTCATCCCCTATACTCACTAAATTTGTGTGTTGGTGATGAGTCACGATGACCTTCCGAATACTGGCAGTAGGTCACCATGACCTCAGTCCCTATCAAAGATGACAGAGATGCTCGGGCATTGGGGCGCAATTGTCAATAATTTGTTACATAATTCGGGAAAACGTCGGTGAAACGCCGCATTTTCCGGGAAAGTAAAAACATTTAGACAAGAATTCTGCCAATAAGTGTAAATCAAAGTTGACAGACTGCGCCGCGCCTGCCAAATTTTGACCAGCCTATTGGCGAATTGGAAACCCGAATGACAATGACCGCGTCACAAAATTTGCAACCCTCTGGCCTCTATACTAAGGACCAGCGCAGTCGGCGTGACAGAACGGTTTGGACGACGGTTCAGGGCATTCTCGCGCCTTTGCAATTCTTGGTCTTTTTGGTCTCCCTCGTTCTGGTCATCCGTTATATGGTAACCGGTCTGGGCTATGAGATTATGACCCTCTCAATCATTGCAAAAACCTTGCTGCTTTATCTCATCATGATCACGGGCGCGATTTGGGAGAAAGTGGTTTTCGGGCAATGGCTTTTTGCACCAGCATTCTTTTGGGAGGATGTGGTCAGTTTTGGTGTCATCGCCCTGCATAGCCTTTATCTTTATGGATTAATTCAAGGCACCATCCCTGCCGATACTTTGGTTCTGATCATCCTGGCGGCCTATGCCACCTATGTGGTGAATGCCGGGCAGTTTTTATGGAAATTACGCGCCGCGCGCCTTCAGATGGAGGCCGCCTCGTGACTGAACATATGCCCCCGCCGCCCGCAACAGGATGTCGAACCGCACCGGTGTTGAAGCAGCGCGGACAGCGCGAGGTATTTTGCGGCTTGACCGGCATCATTTGGCTGCATCGAAAGATCCAAGACGCGTTCTTTCTCGTTGTTGGATCGCGCACATGTGCGCACCTGCTGCAGTCTGCGGCAGGGGTCATGATCTTTGCTGAGCCACGATTCGGTACCGCGATTCTGGAAGAGGCAGATTTGGCCGGGCTGAAAGACGCGCAAGCAGAGCTGGATCGCACCGTCGAAGAGCTTTTGGCGCGGCGCCCCGACATTCGGCAGCTGTTTCTTGTTGGGTCGTGCCCTTCCGAGGTGATCAAGCTTGATCTGAACCGCGCCGCCGAGCGGTTGACCCAGACCTATGCCCCCAGAGTCCGCGTTTTGGAATATTCTGGCTCTGGCATCGAAACCACCTTTACCCAGGGGGAGGATGCGTGTTTGGCGGCTATGGTCCCCGTTTTGCCGTCAACCGACGCACGGGAATTGATTGTCGTTGGCGCCTTGCCCGATGTGGTGGAAGATCAAATGGTGGCGCTTCTGACCGATCTTGGCATTGGCCCGTTGCGTATTTTGCCGGCTCGTACGATCGAAGATGAAATTGCCGTTGGTCCCAATACGGTTTTTGCCCTGACCCAGCCATTCTTGGGTGACACCCATGCGGCCTTGATCCGCCGCGGCGCACGCCATATTGCGGCTCCGTTCCCCTTTGGTGAAGAGGGCACCACCGCCTGGTTGTCGGCTATTGCTGAGGAATTCAACATTCCGCGCGCGCTGTTTGATCGCGTGACTGAGGCACCCCGACGCCGGGCCCGTCAAGCGATCAGCCAGGCCGCCGTGCCGCTCAATGATAAATCCGTGTTTTTCTTTCCCGATAGTCAATTGGAAATCCCATTGGCGCGCTTCTTGACCCGGGAATGTGGGATGACCGCGCTGGAAGTTGGCTCGCCCTATATCCACGACGCTTTGCATGGACCGGATTTGGATCTTTTGCCCACGGGTCCGCAAATTTCCGAAGGTCAAGATGTTGACCTCCAGCTGGATCGCTGCCGCGCGGCGCATCCGGATTTGACTGTTTGTGGCTTGGGTTTGGCCAATCCGCTTGAAGCGGACGGGTTCGCCACCAAATGGGCCATTGAGTTGGTTTTCACGCCCGTACATTTCTATGAACAAGCCGGTGATCTTGCCGCTCTTTTCGCCCGACCCCTGCGGCGTAAATCTATTTTGAAGGTGGCTGCGGAATGAAGCTCACCGTTTGGACATATGAAGGCCCGCCCCATGTTGGCGCGATGCGCGTCGCCACGGGTATGAAAAAGCTTCATTATGTTCTGCACGCGCCCCAGGGCGATACCTATGCCGATTTGTTGTTCACGATGATTGAGCGCCGCGACCACCGCCCGCCGGTGACTTACACCACATTTCAGGCGCGGGATCTGGGCGCGGATACAGCGGGTTTGTTCAAAAAAGCCTGCCAGGATGCATATGACCGGTTCCAACCTGAGGCGATTATCGTGGGCGCTTCTTGCACGGCTGAACTCATTCAAGATGATCCCGGCGGTCTCGCAGAAACCATGGGGCTTCCCATTCCCGTCATCCCGCTTGAGTTGCCCAGCTATCAGCGCAAAGAGAATTTTGGGGCGGATGAGACGTTCTTCCAATTGGTCAAACATTTGGCCAAGCCACAAGCTAAAACAGAGCGTGTCAGCTGCAACATCATTGGGCCCACCGCCCTGGGGTTTCGGCATCGCGACGATGTGGCTGAGATTACAAATCTCTTGTTTGAGCTTGGTATTGAGGTGAATGTCACCGCGCCCATGGGTGCCACACCCAGCGATATTGCGCAGATGGGAAAGGCGCATTTCAATGTGCTGTTATATCCTGAAACCGGTGAAACGGCTGCGCGGTATTGTGAAAAAGAATTCGATCAACCCTACACGAAAATCGTTCCCATTGGGGCCGGCGCGACGCATGATTTTATCACGGAAGTCCGTGCGCTGAGCGGCAGTACCGCCCCGCTAGACAGTCAAGCCTTGCGGCAAACCTGGTGGTCACGCTCAGTGGACAGCACCTATTTGACCGGCAAGCGGGTGTTTATTTTTGGCGATGGCACCCATGTCAAAGCCGCCGCGCGGATCGCGCGGGATGAGATGGGCTTCGAGGTTGCGGGGCTCGGATGCTATAATCGTGAATACGCACGCGATATTCGGACAATTGCAAAAGAGTTTGGCGTCGAAGCGCTGATCACGGATGATTATTTGTTGGTCGAAAAAACCATCGAAGCGCTACAGCCCGAAATGATTTTAGGCACGCAAATGGAGCGCCATATTGGAAAGCGGCTGGGTATCCCTTGCGCTGTTATTTCGGCTCCGGTTCATGTGCAAGACTTCCCTGCGCGCTATTCGCCGCAAATGGGGTTTGAGGGTGCAAATGTAATCTTTGACACCTGGATCCATCCGCTGGTCATGGGTCTGGAAGAACATTTGCTGCATATGTTCCGAGAAGACTTTGAATTCAATGATGCCGCAGGTCCCAGTCATCATGGTGGACACCAACCCTCGGGCACAGCATCGGTGCAGGTGCCAGCAGCGCAAGAGCAATCCTTGGCTTTAAGCACCGGCGGCGATGTGGCGATTTGGTTGGCGGAAGCTGAAAAAGAGTTGAAGAAGATCCCATTTTTCGTGCGCGGCAAGGCCCGCCGCAACACCGAGACCTACGCAACCTCGCAAGGGCTGTCGGAAATCTCTGTTGATACCCTGTATGAAGCGAAGGCCTTTTATGCGCGATGAGCTGACATATCCTTCGTATAATGTCGTGTTGCTGACATTGGACCGCCACGCGGCCGGTCCTGCAGCGCGGGCTTTGCCCAAGCTGGCAACCGATTTTCCAGGCTTGCAACTCAAAATACATGCCGCCGCCGAATGGGCCAAAGATCCAGAGGCCTTGGCCTTGGCCAAAGCAGATATTGAGACGGCGCATTTGATTGTGTCCTCCGTGCTGTTTCTCGAAGATCACGTGCAGGCCATTTTGCCAGACCTAAAAGCGCGGCGTGCGGCCTGTGATGCTTTGGTGGGTATAATCGCCGATCAGGAAATTGTGCAGCTGACCAAAATGGGTGAGCTGGACATGATGCGGCCCGCCTCTGGTGTGATGGGGTTCTTGAAGAAGCTGAAGCCTGCGAAGAAATCTGGCAGCACGGGCGAAGGCCAGGCAAAGATGCTGCGCCGGATTCCCAAAATTCTGAACCTTATTCCTGGCAAGAGTCAGGATCTGCGGGCGTGGTTCTTGACCATGCAATATTGGCTCGGTGGATCTGACGATAATATTGAAAGCCTCGTGCGCTTTTTGATTTCGCGCTACGCATCCCGGCCGGAATGGCGCGGCGTTGCGGCCCCGGCGCCTGTCGAATACCCCGAAGTGGGCCTTTATCATCCAGACCTGCCCGGCCACCATATCACCACAGATATTGCGGATCTGCCGCAAGAGGGTACAGGCCCAACAATTGGGTTGGCCATGTTGCGCAGTTACATTTTGGCCGGTGATACGGCGCATTTTGACCATGTCATTCGGCGTTTTGAAGCGGCGGGGATGCGGGTCATACCGGCCTTTGCTGGAGGGCTCGACAGCCGGCCAGCAATCCAAGCCTATCACATGGGGAAGATCGATGCCTTGGTCTCATTGACGGGCTTTTCTCTGGTAGGTGGGCCCGCCTATAATGACAGCGAGGCGGCTGTAGAACTCCTGAGCGCGCTCGATGTGCCCTATATCGCCGCGCAACCCTTGGAATTTCAAACCCTGTCCCAATGGGCCAATGGCGGCCAAGGCTTGAGCCCGATTGAGGCGACAATCCTTGTGGCTTTGCCCGAAATTGATGGGGCCACAAATCCGACCGTGTTTGCAGGTCGGCACGGGCCGGATGGCTGTGATGGCTGCGCTTACGCCTGCAAAGCGGCAGGCACGGTAAAAGCCATGGCGCCCTGCCCGGAGCGTATTGATGCGCTGGTCGAAAAAACCCGAAACCTTGCGGTTTTGCGGCGCAAAGAAAACTCTGACAAAAATGTTGGGATCGTGCTTTTTGGTTTTCCACCGAATGCCGGCGCGATTGGCACGGCGGCCTATCTGTCGGTCTTTGAAAGTCTGCATAATACTTTGCAGACAATGGCTGAAAATGGCTATGATGTGACGCCACCCGAAACGGTTGACGATCTGCGCGAGGTCATCTTGAAGGGCAATGCGTCGATCTATGGGCAGGAGGCCAATGTCGCGGCCAAAGTCTCAGCCGATTACATCGTGACCCATACGCCCTGGCTGCAAGAGATCGAAGAGACCTGGGGCCCTGCGCCAGGGCGCATTCAGTCCAATGGCAGCGATCTTTACATTCTTGGTGCGCAGTTTGGAAAAGTTTTCGTCGGGGTGCAGCCAACCTTTGGCTATGAGGGCGATCCGATGCGCCTCCTCTTTGAACGCGGGTTTGCACCCACCCATGCGTTCAGCGCGTTCTATCAATTCATGAAGCATCAGCATAAGGCCGATGTGCTTTTGCATTTTGGGATGCATGGGGCATTGGAATTTATGCCGGGCAAGCAAAACGGCTGTGGTGGCAAGGATTGGCCAGATCGGCTGATTGGCAATATGCCCAATATCTATCTTTACGCAGCCAATAATCCCTCAGAGGCAACTTTGGCGAAGCGTCGCAGCAATGCCATTACAATCACCCATCTCACGCCACCGTTACAGGCCTCTGGTCTTTATCGCGGTCTGGCTGATTTAAAAGACAGCCTGAGCAAGTGGCGGGCCCTGCCTCCGGGCGATGCGGCCTGCGAGCCTTTGGAGGCGTTGATTGCGGCGCAGGCCGAGATTGTGCATCTGGACGGGACAGATTTGAACCGGCTTTGGATTACCCTTTTGGAAACCGAAGACGCTTTGATTCCCGATGGGTTGCATATCATCGGTCAAAAACTGCCCGCGCATAAAATCGAAACTTTGCTGGATCTGATGAGTTTTGACACGCCACAAGCGCGCCAGGTGGCCAGAGCCCATTTGCAGTCCAGCCAAGAGCTGGATGGAATGATGCGCGGATTAAATGGCCAATTTATCAAGCCGGTTCCTGGCGGCGATGTCATCCGCGCGCCAGATATTCTGCCGACAGGTCGGAATATTCACGCCTTTGATCCCTTCCGGATGCCGACGGCTTTTGCCATGCAGGATGGCGCGCAGCAGGCGGCAGAGTTGTTGCGCACGCATGAGGGGTTGCCCAAGACCGTTGCATTGGTGCTCTGGGGGTCTGACAATATTAAATCTAACGGTGGGCCGATCGCGCAGGCGCTTTCGCTGATGGGCGCAAAGCCGCGGTTTGACGCCAATGGCCGTTTGTGTGGTGCGGATCTGATCTCGCTTGAACAGCTGGGGCGGGCACGGATTGATGTGGTGATCACCCTCTCGGGTATCTTCCGCGATTTGTTGCCGCTGCAAACCAAAATGCTGGCCGATGCCGCCTTGCAATGCGCGATGGCCGATGAGCCCTTAGAGATGAATCCCATTCGCGCCCATGCTCTCGAGTTTTCTCAGGCTCAAAACTGCAGCCTAGAAACAGCCGCGCTGCGGGTCTTTTCCAACTCCGAAGGGGCCTATGGTTCAAATGTGAACCAATTGGTCGACAGCTCCGCTTTCAAAGACGACAGCGATTTTGCTGATGCCTATCAAGCGCGTAAAAGTTTTGCCTATGGCAAGGATGGCGAAGCCAGTCAGCAATCACAATTGCTGCAAGACACATTGAAGAATGTGGAGCTGGCCTATCAGAACCTTGAATCGGTTGAGCTTGGTGTCACCACAGTGGATCATTATTTTGACACGCTCGGCGGTATTGCGGCGGCTGTGAAGCGGGCCAAGGGCGGGGTGGAAACGCCTGTTTATATCGGGGATCAAACCCGGGGTGGCGCGCAGGTGCGGACGCTGCGCGAACAGGTTGCGTTGGAGACCCGCGCGCGCAGTTTAAATCCGAAATTTTATGAACCGCTCCTGCAGCATGGTCATGAAGGCGTGCGCGCGATTGAGGCGCATATCACCAATACCGTTGGCTGGTCGGCCACCACAGGGAAGGTTGATGAATGGGTGTATCAAGAGCTGTCTGAAACATTTGTTTTGGATGAAGACATGCGCAAACGCCTGTCTGCTTTGAACCCGCAAGCCTCCATGCGCATGGCAAATCGCCTGCTGGAAGCGTCAGATCGTGCCTATTGGAAACCAGACGAAACCACTTTGGCCGCGCTGCAAAGTGCCGCGGATGCCATTGAAGATCAACTTGAGGGCATTGCAGCCGAATGACCCAAAACGCAGTTATAGGAAGGGACTACAGACATGAGCCCACTTGATAGAAATATCCCCAATTTGACCGGTGACGGCGAAGGGTCGGTGCAGGTGCACCAGGACGAAACCGCGAAAATTGAGGGTGCAAAAGTATTCAGCGTTTACGGCAAGGGTGGCATTGGCAAGTCAACCACCTCGTCAAACCTCTCGGCGGCCTTTTCCAAAATGGGAAAGCGCGTGCTGCAAATTGGCTGTGATCCCAAGCATGACAGCACATTCACATTGACGGGCACCTTGCAACCTACCGTGATTGATATTCTCAAAAGCGTGGATTTTCACTCCGAAGAGCTTCGTCCCGAAGATTACGTTGCGACGGGATATAATGGTGTGAAATGCGTCGAAGCCGGCGGGCCACCTGCGGGGACGGGTTGTGGTGGCTATGTTGTTGGGCAAACGGTGAAACTGCTCAAGCAACATCATATGCTTGAAGACACGGATGTCGTGATTTTCGATGTGCTCGGGGATGTGGTTTGCGGCGGGTTTGCGGCGCCATTGCAGCATGCGGATCGGGCTTTGATTGTCACCGCCAATGATTTTGACAGCATCTATGCGATGAACCGGATCATTGCCGCGGTTCAGGCGAAATCTGCCAACTATAAAGTACGGCTTGCAGGCTGTGTCGCCAATCGGTCGAAAGACACTGACGAAGTGGACCGCTATTGCAAGACTGTGGGCTTCAACCGAATTGCCCATATGCCGGATCTCGACGCGATCCGCCGGTCTCGCCTGAAAAAGAAGACTCTGTTTGAAATGCCCGATGACGAAGAAATCGTTCAGGTGCGCAAAGAATATATGCGTCTGGCCGAAACGCTTTGGAACGGCACGCTACCACTTGCGCCGGCACCTTTGCCTGATCGCGAAATCTTTGAGCTGCTTGGATTTGACTGATGACCTATGAATCGACCCGCAACACTGTTGAAACCTACTTTGATCGCACCGCGACAAAGACCTGGGAAAGGTTGACCTCAGACGCGCCTGTGTCGGGCATTCGTGCCACTGTGCGCGCCGGTCGCGACCGGATGAGACAGCTCTTGCGGTCGCAATTGCCTGCGGATTTGCGCGGGGCGCGTGTGTTAGATGCGGGCTGCGGCACAGGGGCTTTGGCCTTTCAATTGGCCCAGGCTGGCGCCGATGTTGTGGCGGTGGATATCTCGCCGAAGCTCATCACAATCGCCAAGCAGCGCCAACCTGCGCATGTGAGCGGCACGCTCAAGCTGATGGCCGGAGATATGTTTGACCCTGGCCTGGGGCATTTCGATCATATCGTGGCAATGGACAGTTTGATTTATTACTCGGCTGAAGACATTGGCGCGACCCTCGACCGGGTGAGTAGCCGGATATTGACAAATATGGTCTTTACGGTTGCGCCGCGCACGCCGCTTTTGATGGCCATGTGGCGGATTGGCAAATTGTTTCCACGCAACGATCGCTCGCCGATGATGGTGCCGCATCAAATGGCACAGATCGCCAAATCTACCTCGGGTCAGATCAGTGACATCGATCGGGTGGCCTCTGGGTTTTACATCAGCCAAGCGTTGGAATTCCGCCCATGATCCCAAAGAGCGCTGTCAAAACCATGACCCTAAGGATGTTGCCTTTCGCCGATGCGGCCAGCGATGAGCTGCCGCTCGGGCAATTGTTGCGTCTATCCTTGTTTCAAATTTCCGTGGGCATGGCAGCCGTGATGTTGCTGGGCACTTTAAATCGGGTGATGATCGTTGAGCTGTCAGTGCCGGCCTTCATCGTGGCGACCATGATCGCCATTCCCGTGCTGATTGCCCCTTTCCGTGCGCTTCTTGGTTTTAAGTCTGACAATTACCGCTCCGCCATTGGTTGGAAACGCGTGCCCTATTTGTGGTTTGGCAGCCTCTGGCAGTTTGGTGGCCTGGCAATTATGCCGATGGCCCTTTTGGTCTTGGCGGGAGATTCGGCGATTGATGCGGGTATTTTCGGCGAGATTGCCGCTGCGCTGGCCTTTTTGTTGACCGGGCTTGGGATGCATATGACGCAAACAGCAGGTCTGGCTTTGGCCGCTGATCGGGCAACGGAACAGACCCGCGCAAAAGTCGTCTCAATGCTCTACGTCATGTATCTTGTGGGCATGGGGATTTCAGCGGTCATCATTGGCACATTGTTGCGTGATTATTCCTCGCTTTTGTTGGTTCAAGTGGTGCAAGGCGCGGCGGTGTTCACCATGGTTTTAAATGTTATTGCTCTATGGAAGCAGGAAAAAATGGCGCCGATGAGCCAGGCGGCGCGCCAAGCGCCAAAGACGAGTTTTCATGCCGCCTGGGCGGATTTCACCGGTCAAGCAACGGTGCGCCGGTTAATTTTCACGATTTTCGCCGGCACGGTTGCTTTTAACATGCAAGATGTGCTGCTCGAACCCTACGGGGGCGAAATTCTTGGCCTTTCAGTTTCCGCGACAACGCAGCTTACGGCCATGTGGTCTTTGGGTGCGTTGATCGGTTTGGGCCTATCGGCGCGCTGGCTGTCGCGATCCATTGATCCCATTCGCCTTGCGGGGCGCGGGGTTGTTGTTGGCATCTTTGCTTTTGCGGCGGTTCTTTTGTCCTCCGTTTTTGGCTCGCCAATATTATTTTTCTCAGGCGCCTTTTTGATTGGGCTGGGTGGCGGCACCTTTGCTGTGGCGACCTTGACCGCAGCTATGACCATAAATGTGCCTGGAGCCGCTGGGCGTGGATTGGCGCTGGGCGTTTGGGGCGCGGCCCAGGCCACAGGCGCAGGCCTGTCCATTTTCTTAGGCGGCGCAATTCGTGATATGATCACACAAGCCGCGCATAGCGGCATTTTAGGCGATGTCCTCAACACCCCGGTTGTAGGGTATTCAGTCGTCTATCAAATTGAGATCGCTCTACTTTTCATCACCCTCATCGCCCTTGGCCCCATCCTACGGACCAAAGGCATCAGTGCAAACACACCGCAGCGCTTAGAGCTGACGGATTTTCCGACTTGATAGTCAAAGGAGACGACCATGGTAGGCAATGAATTTTTCGGTAATTTTGATCTCGCAAGCGCTGCGATCTGGATGTTCTGGATCTTTTTTGCTTTGCTTGTTTATTATCTTCAAACGGAGAACATGCGCGAAGGATATCCGCTGGAGGCCGATGATCCCTCTGGATCTGCCCATCGCGGCCTCTTTCCGCTGCCCGGTGACAAGACGTTTCACCTGCCCCATGGGCGTGGTGATGTGACGGTTCCCTCCGGTCAGCGCGGTGATCGCGCAAAATTGGCGCTTGAGGCTACGTCTGATGCGACCGGCTCGCCTTTTGTGCCGACCGGCGATCCGATGCTTGCGGGTGTTGGGCCAGGTGCATGGGCCCCGCGGCAGGATCATGCAGAGCTCGATGCCCATGGGCATGCCAAGATCAAGCCTATGTCACAGCTCGATGATTTCCACGTGTCGGCGGGCCGCGATCCACGGGGCAAACCTGTGGTGGCCGGCGACGGTGAGGTGATCGGCCGTATCAATGATATGTGGATTGATGTGCCAGAACAGATGGTGCGCTACTTGACTGTGGATCTCAATCCAGAGGGCACGGGCCAGACCCGTCTGATCCCAATCAATTTTTGCAAAATTAACGATGACCGGGTGACGGTTCGTTCGATCTATGGCGCAAATTTTGCAGCTGTGCCGCAGCATAAGGCGGCTTCAGAAATCACCTTGCTCGAGGAAGAGAAAATTATGGCCTATTACGGCGGCGGCACACTTTATGCCGATCCCGCACGTTCCGAGCCAAAACTGTAAAGGACCAACGCTGGGCCGCAGCCACGGCCCAGCGTTCAGACGATAGGGGACTTAAGATATGAGCCACGACGATTTTAATTTCGAACCGATCCGCGGATTGCCTGAAGCATTGCCCGCAGATGAATATATCCTCTGGCAAGGCCGGCCTAATAGCTTGCGGCTGGCCAAGGATGCTTGGAGCCTCAACTGGGTGATTGGGTATTTTATCGCCCTGGCGGTGATCCGCGTTATCTCCGTATCGGATATGATGAGCCTGACATCGGCCATGGCACAGGGCATTCCGTTTCTCGTGGCCGGCGCGTTGACGGCCTTAATCTTATTTGGGGTGGCAACAGTGCAAGCTCGAAGCACCGTTTATACGCTCACCAATAAACGCGCCTGTCTGCGCATCGGTGCTGCGCTGACCATGACATTGAACCTGCCCTATGTGTGTATTGGAAATGCACAAGTGGCTCTGCGCAAGTCGGGTTTGGGCACAATCACCTTTGAGCTCATCGGTGAGACTCGCCTGTCATATCTGATGACCTGGCCGCATGTGCGCCCATGGTACATGAGCCGCACCCAACCGGCCTTTCGCTCCATACCAGATGCTGAGCGGGTCGCGGCCCTCTTTGCCGACGCCGCAGAGACGCGGGTGTCGATGCCAAAGGTCACTCAGCGCGACTATTCCAAAACTGACAGCATTGCTGCGGAGTAAAGCTCATGCCCACCACCAACTCACTTGCCGCTCAAATGAAACACCGAGACCGGGACATGGTGCCCAAGGTCTTGGTTCAAGCGATGTTCACCTTGATGATCGCCGCGGTCCTTCTGGTCGCCTACGCCCGCCTTACGGATCGGCCGGTCATTGGTGTGGCACCGCACAGCGATATCGTGGCGGAGCTTGAGATCACTTTGGTGGGCAACCGGAGCGATGGGATCGCAGTTTTGGATGCAGATGGCAGACAAATTGCCCATTCCAACGATCATAAAGCCGGCTTCATCGACGTGATTTGGGTCACCACCACGCGCGAACGCATTGTGCATGATACAGATACGCAAGCGCCGTTGCGCTTGGTTCGACGGGAAAATGGGCATGTGGCCATTCTCGACGACACAACCGGCTGGTCGATCGAGTTGATCGGATATGGCCAAGACAATGTCGCAGCTTTCGCCAAGCTGATCGACTGAACCAAGGGGACAGCAGATGGGATTATTTACAAGATCAAAAGAGACCGCACCCTGCACGGTGACGATTTCACATCGGTTTGAGGAACTTTCCGCTCATGTGAAATTCAACAATGGTGCCGTGGTGCATCCAGGAGACAGCGTTCAAGTGGAGGGGCCGGAAATCATGGCGCCCTATGGCGTCTGTGTTGAAGAGCAACGCATGGCCACGATCACCCGCGCCTCAAAAATTGAACGGCTTTGGACGCGCTCGACGGGTGATTTCGAATTCATGGAGCTGTGCGAATTTTCCTTTTCGGAAGGAGTTTTGTCATGAATGCGCCAACACATTCCGCTTTTGCCAATACTGCTGAAGAGGCGATTGCCGCCCAAGATGCGCTTGATGATCCAATGACATCTGAAAAAGCGACAGAGGTGGCGATGCAAAACACGTTGCTCACCCCGCGCTTTTACACCACTGATTTTGCCGAAATGGACGCGATTGATGTCACCCCGGTGCGTGAAGATTGGGACCGCTTAATTGCGCAAATGAAATCTGATCCGAATAAGGGGCATTTCAAAAAGAATGAAGATTGGGACAATGTTGATTGGGAGGGGATGGAGCCTGCGCTGAAAGCAGAGTTCATCGATTTTCTGATTTCATCCTGCACCGCAGAATTTTCTGGCTGTGTTTTGTACAAAGAGATGAAGCGTCGCGGGTCGAATGAAGACATCACAACCCTGTTTCAATTGATGGCACGGGATGAGGCGCGCCATGCTGGATTTATCAATGATGCGCTGCGCGAAGCGGGTGTTCGGGTGAATTTGGGCTTTTTGACTCAGCAAAAGAAATACACCTATTTCCGCCCGAAATTTATCTACTACGCCACCTATCTGTCAGAGAAGATTGGCTATGCCCGCTATATCACCATATACCGGCACCTCGAAGAGAACCCGGAACTGCGGTTTCATCCCATTTTCAAATGGTTCCGCGAGTGGTGCAATGATGAGTTTAGCCATGGGGAAGCCTTTGCGCTTTTGATGAAATCTGATCCGAAACTGACCGAAAGTTTTGGCAATAAACTGTGGATTAAGTTTTTCCTGACAGCGGTTTATTCCACCATGTGGGTGCGTGACCACCAGCGGCCTCTGTTTCATGAGGCTCTTGGTGTCGATGTCACCTGGTACGGCCAAGAGGTGTTTCGGAAAACCTCTGAAATATCGAAACAAATTTTTCCAATGACATTGGATATTGATCACCCTCGGTGGCGCAAAAACCTCGATCGGATGGAAGCGGCATCTCGGCAAATTGCCGCCGCAAAAGCCCGCGGGGGCTTGGGTGGCATGATGAGCCGGTTGGGCGGCATGGCGAAGGCGGCGACGGCTTTTGTCTTGGTGTTCACCATCCCGGCCAAGACCCATAGCGTTCCAACCAGCACGCGTATGGAGCCGACCTACTGATGCTCGGCTCGCCCTGGATAGCAGCGCTCATCGCAATTTTTTCCTGGTGGTTTTTCACTGGGATTATTTTGCTGATTGTGCGGCGCAAAGACGTGGCTGGGGCAACGGCTCATGGGGCCTCTGTCGTTTTGGGCGTGCCGCTGTTGGCTCTGGGAATCTTTGGCGCGGTGATCTCGGCAGCTTCGTTGAGCGTGGCAAATATCTATCTCGCATTTTTCTCAGTCTTGCTCATATGGGGCTGGATTGAGCTGGCCTTTCTGTCCGGGGTCATCACCGGACCGTTGCGGGATCCTTGTCCCAAGTCGCTTCGGGGCTGGGCCAGATTTCGCAGAGCCTGGCAGACCGTCAGCCACCACGAAGCCCTATTACTCTGCGGCCTGGTTCTCATGGCCGTCATCGCGCTTGATGCTGCAAACCCGCTCGGCTTTTGGGCCTATTTCATCCTTTTTGCAGCGCGCATCTCGGCCAAACTCAATTTGTTTTTTGGCGTGCCGCGTATCAATCTTGAATTCATTCCCCAACCGCTGCTGCACCTCTCTTCTTACTTCAAGCAGGGCCCGGTGACCGGGGTTTTTGGCCTTGGAGTAACTGGGCTTAGTCTGGTCACTGCGGCCCTGGGTTTAGCGCTTTTTTCAGCGAGTACTGTGGAGGCACAAATTGGACATGCGCTGCTCTTCGCACTTTGTGCATTGGCCACGCTGGAACATTGGTTGATGGTCATTCCATTGCCTGATGCAAAGCTTTGGCGCTGGATGCTTCCCACACTTTCTACGAACACTAAGACAGGACAATCCCATGAACTTTAATGCGCTCTTTCAAGCTCAAATCGACACGCTGAAATCCGAAGGCAACTATCGCTATTTTGCTGAATTAGAGCGTAAATGTGGTAAATTTCCCCATGCGGCGAGTCACCACGATGGCAAGGTGCAAGATGTAACGGTTTGGTGCTCCAATGATTACCTAGGCATGGGGCAAAATCCGGTAGTGATTGAGGCTATGTGTGAGGCAGTCACCCGCAGCGGCACCGGGGCGGGCGGCACGCGCAATATTTCAGGGACAAATCATGATCACCTCTTGCTTGAGCGGGAATTGGCAGATTTGCACAATAAAGAAGCTGCTTTACTGTTCACCTCTGGCTATGTTTCCAATTGGGCCGCTTTGAGCACGCTGGGCAGTCGACTGGAAGGCTGTATCATTCTCAGCGATTCTGGCAATCACGCCTCCATGATTGAAGGCATTCGTCATTCGCGCGCTCAAAAGGTTATTTGGAACCATAATGATGTGAAAGATTTGGAGGCGAAATTGGCGGCGCTTCCGGTGGATGCGCCAAAAATTGTGGCCTTTGAGTCGGTCTATTCGATGGATGGGGACATCGCCCCGATACGCCAGATTGTTGAAGTGGCCGAGAAATACGGCGCAATGACCTATCTCGATGAGGTTCATGCGGTTGGGCTTTACGGACCACGGGGCGGCGGTATTGCCGAGCAAGAAGGGCTGATGGATCGGATTACATTGATCGAGGGCACCTTGGGCAAAGCCTATGGCGTTGTTGGGGGATATATCACCGGATCCTCTGTTTTGTGCGATTTCATTCGCAGCTTCGCTTCTGGTTTTATCTTTACGACAGCTTTGCCACCGGCCGTCGCGGCAGCGGCGCGGGTGTCCATCATGCATTTGAAAACATCCGACAGTGAGCGCCAACGTCAACGGCAACAGGTCGCGAAACTGCGCGCGGGATTGAATCGCGCGGGCATTCCGCATTTGGAAAACCAAAGTCACATCGTGCCGGTGATGATCAAAGACCCGGTGAAGACCAAAATGCTTGCGGATTACTTGATGGATGAATGGGGCATCTACGTGCAGCCGATTAACTATCCAACGGTTCCAAAAGGCACGGAACGTTTACGCTTCACCCCATCACCACTGCATTCGGACGCTGATATTGCCTATTTGGTTGAGGCGCTTGAATCTTTATGGAAGCAATGTGCCATTGCCCATGCGGTCGCCTAAAAGACCGAGTGGTCTCCTCGGGGGATGGCGGCGCCGGAGCGCATGATCTCTGCATAGTGATCAAACAGATGTTCCGTTCCGGTTGAACTCGTGAGCTCCGCTGAATAGCCCCTCTGTGCACCCTGCCAGATCAGCATTGATTCTGTTGCGTAATACAGCCCTATTTCGGCGAGATCCGCCTTGCGTCGCGCGGCCGGGATCAAGGCACCGGCCAGGCGCAATCCACCGCAGATGATGCGCAATAGGGCAACTGGCACCCGGCGCAGTTTCACAGGTCGCCCGAGCAAACCAAACAGGGCTTGGGCCTGATCACGCGGTGTGATGGCAGGGCCGGGGCCGCCGATGGGCAAAATCTTATTGTGCTTGGCCGGGTTGGCTATGCAATCGACCATGAAATTGCCCAGATCATCATCGCTGATTGGTTTGCAGGCGGTGAGTTCACCGTTCCCAAAGACCAAAAATGCCTTGCCAGCGCGCAGACGCGGAATCTGACCGGAAAGAGATTTAAAAAAAGCTGTGGGTCGCACGATGGAATAGGTGAGCCCCGAGGCGATCAATGCTTTTTCGAAGGCCAGTTTGGCGAATTGAAATGGCAACTTTGGTTTTTGGACGCATATCGCGGAGAGCAAAATAAATTGCGGTACAGCTAATCTTTGCGCCACGTCTAGAATGTTCATCTGCGCCGCGTGGTCAATTGCCCAAGCATCTTCGCGGCCGCCATTGCGGGAGGCAACGCAGGAGATGACCGCGTCGAATTGGCCAAGTATATGAGGCATCGGCTGGGTGATATCGGCATATAGAGGCTGTGCCGGCTGCGGTGGGGTCTGGCCGGCGCGCAGAACGCAGGTGACCACATATCCCGCCCGATGCAGCGCGCGGCACACCCCTTGTCCTGCGGTTCCTGTCGCGCCGAAAAGTAAGACGCTTGCTGTGGGGTTAACTCTCTCGCCAGTCAAAGAATCCCCTACCTGCTTGCTCAAGGAGCTTTGCGGCCATTTCTTTCCCGGCTTGCGCGCCATCTTCGATTGGCACGACCATATCATCATGAATGGCATCGGAGCCATCGGGCCGAAGCACTTCGCCGCGCAGTCTCATTGTGCTGCCTTGAAGTTCAGAAAGCCCAGCAATTGGCGTTTCACAAGAGCCATCCAACGCTGCGAGAAAGGCGCGTTCTGCGGCCAAACGCTGTCCGGTCTCACGGTCATGAATGGCTGCGAGCATATCGGCCATGCGCCCGTCATTGATGCGTCGTTCAATACCAATGGCCCCCTGCGCCACGGCGGGCAACATGTCGTCCACTTCAATCGCTTGGCGTGGCACCTCATCCATGTTCAATCGCTTTAGTCCAGCCATGGCCAGAAAGGTTGCCTCAGCCACTTGGTTTTCAAGCTTCTTGAGCCGCGTTTGCAAGTTGCCCCGAAATTCCACGACCTGTAGATCTGGGCGCCGTAATTTGAGTTGCGCCTGTCGTCTCAGACTTGAGGTCCCCACCACCGCACCGGGTGACAAATCGCTCAATGCGCCGCCTGACAGGGAGATAAACGCATCGCGCACATCCTCGCGTGGCAAATAGGTGTCCAAAACCAGGCCATCGGGTTGCAGGACGGGCATATCTTTCATGGAATGCACGGCGATGTCGATGGATCCATCCAGCATGGCTTGCTCTATTTCGCGGGTAAATAGACCTTTGCCGCCAATTTCTTTTAACGGACGATCGGTGACGCGATCCCCCGTGGTCATGATGACGACAATCTCAAAGGCTTCGAAGGGCAAATCGAAAGCCTTGGCCAGTCGTGCGCGTGTTTCATAGGCCTGTGCCAGCGCCAAGGGAGAGCCTCGGGTGCCGATATTGAGCGGGGTCTTCGGAGTGGGTAATGTATAAGTCATGTCCTATCCCTAAACATGTAAACTTGGCCTGACAACTCTTGCTTCTATGAACTGATGCTGCGCATAATGTTGCAAAGCAATATCTGGGAATAATACAATGACATCAAGGAAAGTAATCTTGCGCGCTCTGGCAGGAGAAACACTTCCAACCGCTCCGATTTGGATGATGCGTCAAGCGGGCCGCTATCTTCCCGAGTATCGCGCCACCCGCGCGCAGGCCGGCGATTTTCTGTCGCTATGCTATAACTCAGAATTGGCAGCAGAGGTCACACTTCAGCCGATTCGGCGCTATGGATTCGATGCTGCAATATTGTTTGCAGATATTTTGTTGCTGCCGCAGGCGCTGGGCGCAGATCTGTGGTTTGTCACCGGGGAAGGCCCGCGTTTGTCGACAGTGACCACGCAGGAAGATTTCGCAAAACTAAAACCGGCAGATGACATTCACGCGCATCTGGCACCGATTTATAAGACTGTGAAAATTTTGTCCGAAGAATTGCCAGAGGCCACAACATTGATTGGATTTGCCGGGTCACCATGGACTGTGGCGACCTATATGATTGCCGGTCAAGGCACAGCTGACCAAGGACCAGCGCATCGTCTGAAGGCTGAAAACCCTGCTGTTTTTGACTCGCTGATTGATTTGATAACTGAAGGCACGATCCACTACCTCAGCGCGCAGATTGAAGCGGGGGCGGAGGTCGTGAAACTCTTTGACAGCTGGGCGGGATCGCTTAAGGGCGAAGATTTCATGAAATATTCCATTGAACCCATGCGCCGTATCACGGCCGCATTAAAGGCCAAATTTCCCGATGTTCCGATTATCGCCTTCCCGCGAGGTGCTGGCGAGAAATATGCAGGCCTGCATCGCATGATTGGTGCCGATTGCATTGCTTTTGATGATGGTATCGATGCGCAATGGGTTGCGGATAATTTGCAACCTGAGGGCTGCGTGCAGGGCAATCTTGCCTCATCCCACATGGTGACAGGCGGCGCTGCCCTGGTTGCTGAAACCAAACGCATCGCGGGCGCTCTGTCGAAGGGTCCACATATCTTCAATTTAGGTCATGGCATCACCCCGGATGCGGATCCTCAAAACGTCCAATTGATGATTGATACAGTGCGATCCATGTAACAAAAAGGCCCTTCAAATTTTGAAGGGCCTCAAGTCATTCTCAAAGTGTTGGCTCGGTTAGTCTGCCACAGACACAAGATAGGCCCAAACATTGGCCTGATCTTCCGCGTCTTTCAGCTTAAAGGCCATTTTGGATTTCGCTTTTTTGTCGTCCAAATATGATTTTAGAAAATCTTTTGGATCTGCAACATAGGCGACAAAGTCGGCTTCATTCCAAACCAGGCCTTGCGCACCAGCGGCGACCAAGGATTTGCCATATTTCTTGAAATCAGGATGTACGGCTGCCTGGCGGTCATAGATGCCATAAAGGTTCGGCGCGTTTCTGCCGCCTTTGACAATCACTGTTCCATCATCAGCGACGATGGCATGACAGGCTTTGCATTTCTTAAAAACCGCTTCGCCCGCAGCAGCGTCCCCAGATGCGTGGCCGCCCGCAAGCGCAGGACCGGCTGTCATCAACAGACCCATTAGGGCCATTTTAATTGTTTTCATTCGTTCTCACTCCTCTGCTTGAACTCTATCTAGCGTGATTTTCATCTGGGTAAAGTCAGTTTGTCGCAAGTAATTTGACAAAACAAAAACCCTTATTCGTAAATATAACTTTACACTTGATGTGGGGCTAAGTGTAAGTCTAAAATTACACTATGACAGAATATATTCCCATAGAGCCGCGGCGCTTGCCTGAGCCGATGGCCATGTTGCTTTTGCTCAAGCCCATCACTTGGTTCCCGCCAATGTGGGCGTT
>Ga0209193_1000036_pt1 | contig 121712 bp, 105 predicted proteins | sample COGITO_mtgs_1003_FD_185515 | JGI IMG/M metagenome (GOLD analysis project Ga0209193, IMG submission 185515) | Pelagic marine microbial communities from North Sea - COGITO_mtgs_100330 (SPAdes) (version 2) | ecosystem: Environmental > Aquatic > Marine > Epipelagic ...
CGGTCTACTTGTAAAAAGATATTTGCGGTTCCAGTACATCCATTATTTGTATTGTTGATTATTTTAACATAAATGGTTTGGTTGTTTGCAAAACTTGGATCGTTGTTATTTCTATGATTTGCGATTTCGCTATTGATGTCATTTGCATTACTCGCTCTGTCTAGTTCTGATTCATAATATGAGACGCTTAAATTGGGTCTGGTTGCTACAGGGTAGAAACTCTTTATTTCATCCGTAGCAGCGCTAAAGTCAAAAGTAGCAATTCCATCCGTATCATCATTATTTGCGTTGTCATTTCCATCGATATCTAGGAAATCATCACAGGCAGTATATGAACGATCATAAGGGATGTCTGCACTAAAATTAATGGTAATATTAATTTTTCCAATGCGATAGCATCCTTGATCAGAAAAGACTCGAACCCAAGCTTCTCCTGTTCCTGTAACAGGATAGGTTTGTAAATCTGACCCTGTAATTTCAGAAGTTCCAGCATTGGCATCAGATTCTGTGGCATAAAATTCAAAAACTTCACCATTTGCAATGTAATTCGGAGAAAGTATTGGAATGGCGTCTGTTAAAATAACAGTAGTACTAAGGTCTATTTCATTGTGACATTGAATAAATTCAGCCGGATTTGTTAAGGTTGGTAATGGGTCTACTTTTAATTCAAAAGAAGTAAATGTACTGCCCATACTGTCATCGGCAGCGATAAAACAATCTGGATTATTTCTATTTTCAATACGAACAAATACATTTTGGCTATCTGTTACTGTATAGGGAACTGTTTTATCAATCACATCAGTAGTTGCACTTGTTTGAGCCCCAACAGAAGTTGTATGGTAAGAAATCAAAAAATCTAAATTCGAATTTGTTAGACCCAATATTTCGTTGTCTTTGGTATCTAATAAAAAACTAGTCGTAGTTAAGTCTGAGTTAGAACCACTTAATTCATCATCACAGAGGCGATACATTGTGGGTTGATTTGGACTTGCAACATCATTTACATTGATGGTAAATGCGACGATAGCACTACATGCTGTATTTGCGTTGTTTTGAATTCGTGCATAGATTGTTTCTTGAGTGAAAGCAGTTGTATTGGTGTAACTTGAACTGCTAATATTTGTGCCTGCTATATTATTTTGAGCATCAGTAAGGCTCGTGAAATATGAGACATCAAAGTTAGAAGTATTTTGTCCATTTAATATTTGAGGAGTAGTCGTTGCATCAAAATTGAAGTCATGAAATCCATCTCTGTCTGTATCACAAATTTCGATATTTATTGGAGCATTTGCAACAGGGTTGTCAAAAACCTGAATGGTGAATTCTTCAATATCGCTACAAGAGTTGTTTGCATTATTTTGAATTCTAACAAAGATCGATTCAATTCCAAATGGGGTTGTGTTTGTATAACTTGTACCGTCTAAATTTGTACCTGCAATATTATCTTGTGCAGCACTAAGGCTTGAGAAATAAGTCACTGTAAAATCTGATATAGCTTGTCCTGCGAGCACTTGTGGAGTAATATCTGCATCAAAATTAAAAGTATGAAACCCATCACTATCGGTATCACAAATTTCAACATCTAAGGGATCATTTGCTATTGGATTGTCAAACACCTGAATGGTAAAATCTACAATATCTCCACAGGTTGTATTATTGATGTTTTGAATTCTAGCGAAGATGGTTTCAATAGAAAAAGCAGCGGCATTTGTGTAGCTACTTCCATTAATATTGGTTCCTGTTATATTTGCTTCGGCATCGGCAAGGCTTGTAAAGTAGCGCACTTCGTATTCAGTATCCGATTGAGACCCTAATATTTGAGGAGTACTAACTGTGTCAAAATCAAAAGCATAGAATCCATCTCCATCCGTGTCGCAGATTTCAATATTTGTTGGCGTATTTGCAACAGGTTCATTAATCACATCAATGGTAAATTCGATAATATTGAAACAGCTTGTTTTGGCGTTATTTTGAACTCTAGCAAAGATAGATTCAATTGTAAATGCCGTTGTATTTGTGTAACCCGTCCCATCAATATTTGTACCTGTAATATTGTCCTGAGCCGCAACCAAACTATTGAAATAAAGTACTTCAAAGTCTGTGTTAGATTGCCCGTTTAAAATAACAGGTGTTGTATCTGTATCAAAGATGAATGTATGAAATCCGTCCCCGTTGTCGTCACAGAAAACAAGATTTCCAGGGTCATTGGCCGTTGGTTCATCAAACACCTGAATGGTAAAGTCGATAATTTGATTACAGCTTGAAATGGCATCATTCTGTATTCTAGCATAAATTGTTTCCAATGTAAATGCAGCAGTGTTTGTGTAGCTACTTCCATTAATATTGCTTCCTGCTACATTTGCTTGCGCATCGGCAAGGCTTGTAAAATAGAGCACTTCGTAATCAGTATCCGATTGGGTGCCTAGCACTTGCGGAGTAATATCGGTATCAAAATCAAAAGCATAGAATCCATCTCGATCTGCGTCACAGATTTCGATATTTGTTGGCGTATTTGCAACGGGTTCATCAATTACGTCAATGGTAAATTCGATGATATTGAAACAGCTTGTATTGGTGTTGTTTTGAATTCTAGCAAAGATAGATTCAACAGAAAATGCAGTTGTGTTTGTGTAGTTGGTATCGTCCAAATTTGTGCCTGCGATATTGTCCTGAGCCGCAATCAAACTGTTAAAATAAAGCACCTCATAGTCCGTGTCAGATTGTCCATTTAAAATCAGTGGTGTGGTATCTGCCTTGAAATTGAATGTATGAAATCCGTCCCCATTGTCGTCACAGAAAACAAGAGGTCCAGGATTGTTGGCAGTTGGTTCATCAAATACTTGAATGGTGAATTCGACAATATCACCACAGGCTTCTACACCGATGTTTTGGATTCTAGCAAAAATAGTTTCCAATGTAAAAGCAGTTGCATTTGTATAACTACTCCCACTAATATTGGTTCCTGCTACATTTGCTTCCGCATCGGCAAAACTTGTAAAATATAAAACTTCAAAATCGGTTGTAGACTGGCCGTTTAATATTTGTGGAGTAACATCAGTATCAAAGTCAAAAGCATGAAATCCATCTCGATCTGCATCACAGATTTCTACATTGTCCGGAGTGGTTGCGGTTGGAACGTCAAAAAAGGTGATTTCTACTTCATCTTGTCCAATATTTCCTTCAGTATCCGTAACAATTGCTTTGTAAATTCCAGAAACATTATTTGTGATATTTAGAGTAGCACTTATTTCTCCAGCAAGTGTATTGAATCCAGCCCCAGTATCTAACTGCCATTCGTAAGTATCTACAGTTCCAGTAGTTGGAGTTGCGTCTAATTCAACATCGGTTCCAACACATACATCTTGATCCAGCCCCAATTCACCTACTACAATAGTACAATCTGTGACACCAGCACCTGCCTCTCCAAAGTTAGTTTGAACTAGTTTGATAAAACCATCAGCGTTCGAAAAGTTAGTTACCAACAATACATAGTAATCACCGGCATTTGCATTTGGAATTCTAAAGGTTTCAATAAATCGACTGGAATAACTACAATCGATAACATTTGACATGTCTTGATTATCAATATAGTAGTTGTTAAGAACCCCAGATTCAGAGGTGTTGCTTTGACCAATTCCTGCATTGTACTCTAAGCTAGAACAGTTATTTTCAGCAGTTCGAAAGGGCCCCCATGCAATAAAATCAACATCCAAGTCGGTGCCGTTTGGATTTCCATCTACATCGAATGAGCTATTTTGAATGATATCAAATTCTAAAGAGCCTGTTTGATCAATTTTTATGAAAAACCAAGCCTGATTTGGTGTTTGTCCCAAACATCCAATGGTTCCACCATCTGGGGATCCAGTTACATTTGGAAATATTTTAACACCGTTTTCATCGGAACAGGATGGTTCAGCACCTTCACAGTTGGAAGCACCATTCTGGGAGAAGATAGAAACAAAAGATAATAAGATTATTAATGATAGGATTTTTTTCATGATAAAAAGAACAAATTCTGCATGCTAAAATAAGAATATTATAATATCAAAATCAATTATTATTAGAAGTGTTGCAAAACAAATTAATTGCATTTAAAATAGATTCCTTGGGAAATAAATACAAATAGTGTATTTTTGACACAGATTAAAAAAAACAAGAATGAGAATACGCCTATAGGCCAAGCAAGGTCATGCACATGCAGTTGCTTTTAAAATTTTTTTAAGAATTGGAGAAATTTCTTTTGAATATAAAGACCTTTTAAAAGACGAAACTGCAAAAATGCATTCCAAATAATTGTATGATGGGCATGTAAAAGTGCCAACTCTTTTTGTCGATGATAAAATTTATCGAGTACCATCCTCAGATGAATTCAATAAAATTATGTAAAGTTTAATGTTAAAAGGATAGTTATGGGAGATATTGGTAAAGACATACAGTCTCAATTTGTGTCTGAAAAAATAAAAGCACTTATCAACATAAGGTATACTGCAAATTGGTTGAATAGCAAAGAGAATGATTTTTTCAAACCTTATGGAATCTCTCCCCAGCAGTACAATATTCTTAGAATTTTAAGAGGTGCAAAAAAAGAAATCAAGGTACAACTCATTAAAAATAGAATGATAGAGCGTGCACCAAATGCCACCCGTTTGATGGATAAGCTGTGTGAAAAAGGATTGATTGAAAGAATGCGCTGTAAAGAAGACCGAAGAGTTGTTTATGTTACAATTACAAAAGCTGGCCTATCCCTATTAACTTCGATTGATTTAAATGGAAATATTACTTTTTTAGATAAATTATCCGAGGAAGATGCAGCCGTTTTAAGTAATTTATTAGATAAAATTAGATAAAAAAACATCCATTCCTAAAAAACAATTTATAAAATGAAAGTACTCAAATCGATCCAACACAATATAGCAAGCCCATTTGTAAATATGGGGCCCATACGATTGCGTCAACCATTACCCTCAGAAGGAGTCGAAAATGTAGATCCGTTCATTTTACTTCACCATTATGGTCCTTATGCAATCTCAGAATTTAACAATCCTTTCGATTTAGGACCTCACCCTCACAGAGGTTTTGAGCCAATTACATTGCTTTTTAAAGGTGAGCAATTTCATAGAGATTCACTTGGAAATGAGATGGTTGTGAAAGCAGGAGATGTTCAGTGGACTACTGCAGGGCACGGAATTGTTCATGCAGAAGCTCCTACCAAAGAATTTGTAAAAAAAGGAGGTACCCTGGAAGGAATTCAGTTGTGGCTAAATTTGCCTGCAAAAGATAAGTTGATGCCTCCAAATTATCAACATTTAGAAGCAACTCAAATTCCTAAAATATTCTCAGAGAATCAAAAAGTACAATTAAATATAATTGCAGGAAGTCAAAAAGAGCAAATCGGATTGATTAAAACCCAAACAGCTGTTAATGTTTTTACAGTAGTAGCAAAAGAAAATGGAATGCTTGAAGTTGATATTCCACAAAATCACCAGTCTTTGATATATGTATTAGAGGGCAGCATTTTAGTAAATGATACTGCAGTTTTACAAAAAGGTGAAAATCAAATGATTGTTTTCAATCAAGATGGAAATTCAATCAAATTCGAAGTAAAAACAACCAGTACAATTTTAATCTTATCCGGGGAGCCTATTCAAGAAAAAGTGACTCAATATGGTCCCTATGTTATGAATACCCAAACTGAAATATTAGAAGCAATGCGTGATTATCAACAAGGTAAAATGGGCTATTTATATTGATCTTTACAAATATATTTGCTACTTTTTTCTGAAGTTTTCTTTCCAAAATTATTATTAATGAAGACCTTCCAAGGAGTTTTTTAGTTAGATTCAATTTCATTCGTTTTTTCATTCAATAAATAAAAGGTATCTTGCTAGATGTTATGCATGCATAGTAAATTTAACTTGAATAGAAATGAAATACAAACATATTTTTGAGCCTTTAGATTTAGGGTTTACAATCTTAAAAAATAGAATTCTGATGGGTTCTATGCATACAGGATTAGAAGAAGAAAAAAACGGAATTGATAAAATAGCTGCCTATTATGCAGAACGTGCTAAAGGAGGAGTAGGGCTTATTGTTACTGGTGGGATTTCGCCAAATATTCAAGGTTGGACCGGTCCCTTTGCAGCGAGAATGTCTACCAAGAAACACGCCAAAGAACACCAAAAAATAACCAATGCAGTTCATAAAGAAGGAGGTAAAATTTGTATGCAAATTTTACATTCTGGGCGTTATGGATACCATCCCTTTAATGTTGCTCCTTCTAAAATAAAATCACCAATAACCCCTTTCAAACCCTTTAAGTTGACTCAGTCGGGAATTCAAAGAACTATTCGCGATTTTGTAAACTGTGCTAAATTATCAAAAACAGCAGGATATGATGGTGTAGAGATTATGGGGTCTGAAGGGTATTTAATCAATCAGTTTATTGCAAAGAGAACCAATAAAAGAACTGATGGTTGGGGAGGTGATTATGAAAATAGAATGCGCTTGCCCATTGCATTGGTTACCCAAACAAGAGAAGCTGTTGGTCCAGATTTTATCATAATTTATCGATTATCGATGTTAGATTTAGTAGAAAATGGAAGTTCTTGGGAAGAAGTTGTACAATTAGGAAAAGCAATAGAAAAAGCGGGCGCTACCATTATTAATACGGGTATCGGTTGGCATGAATCACGAATTCCAACGATTGCGACCTCAGTTCCGAGAGCAGCATTTACTTGGGTCACCAAAAAAATGAAAGCAGAAATTAAAATTCCATTAGTAACCACAAATAGAATTAATATGCCAGCAACTGCAGAGAAAGTGCTGGCAGATGGAGATGCAGATATTATTTCCATGGCAAGACCTTTTTTAGCAGATCCAGAATGGGTGAATAAAGCAGCAGCAGAAAAGGCAGATGAAATAAATACATGTATTGGTTGTAACCAAGCGTGTTTAGATCATGTTTTTGAGCAAAAAGTGGCAAGTTGCTTGGTGAATCCAAGAGCATGTCATGAAACAGAATTGAACTATCTTCCAACCAAAAATAAAAAGAAAATTGCCGTTATTGGCGCTGGACCCGCAGGTTTAGCAGCAGCAACAATTTCTGCCCAAAGAGGTCATAATATAACATTATTCGACGCTGATAAAGAAATAGGAGGACAATTTAATCTTGCAAAACAGATTCCCGGAAAAGAAGAATTTTATGAAACGTTGCGTTATTTTAACAAACAAATAGCATTGCAAGGGGTTGAACTCAAATTAAATACCCGTGTTACTAATGAAGACTTAATAAATTCAGATTTTGATGAAATAATTTTAGCAACTGGAATTCAACCAAGAGTTTTAAAAATTGAAGGAATTGAACATCAAAAAGTGTTGAGTTATCTAGACGTTTTAAAATTTAAAAAACCAGTAGGTAAAAGAGTTGCAGTTATTGGTGCTGGCGGAATTGGTTTTGATGTTTCCGAATATTTGTCGCATGACGGAGCTGCTGCCTCACAAAATATAGATACTTGGTTAAAAGAATGGGGAATCGATAAATCCCTAGAAGCTCGAAGTGGTATCGAGAACGTAAAAACTGAATTTCATCCCTCACCAAGAGAAATTTTTATGTTCAAGAGAAGTAAAGGAAAGTTTGGAGGGAATTTAGGTAAAACTACAGGTTGGATTCACAGATCTACTTTAAAGAAGAAAAAAGTTCAATTTATTGGAGATGTTAGGTATTCGAAAATAGACGATAAAGGACTGCATTACATTCAAAATGAAGAAACCAAAATTTTAGAGGTGGATACCATTGTAATTTGTGCAGGTCAAACTCCATTTAAAGAACTACATCAACCGCTAATAAATGCTGGGAAAACGGTGCATGTTATTGGTGGAGCTGACTTTGCATCTGAATTGGATGCAAAAAGAGCCATCAATCAAGGGGCAAGATTAGCTGCTCGTTTATAGATTTTTAATTACTTTTACGGAACAAAATATTTTTTAAAAAAATACAGTACTTTAGATCTCATTTCTATGAAAAAAACAGTCCTCCTACTTTTAGTGTTTCAAAGTTTTTTACTGAATGCTCAGGAACCCCCTAAAATGTTAAAATATAATGCTAAAAATGCTGCAAATATTTTTTATTATAATATAGATGAAATACCCAAAAAAATTAAAGTAAAAAGTGAAGCGTTAAAAAAAATCACCACGAAAGAACTCCGAAATTACAATAGTAAAATCAAAAACATTTCTTTTTTAAACTTTCAAGAGTTACGCGAATTGGAAGTCTTGGTCAATACAATTGGAGAACAATCTAGAACCAATCCAGACCTCAGAAGGAAGCTTCGTAAAAATATAGAAATGGTGATTTTGCCTATCAGAGATTCTGTTGCAAAATTTGAAGAAACCATTAATAGTGCTTTCAAAACTGTCTTGTCAAAAAAACAATACAAGAAGTGGATAAAGTATCAGAAAAATGTGAAAAGAGAATTATTGCCAAAACGTCCCAGAAACACTAGTGCAAGACCACCTAGCAATGGCATGGGGAGAGGTGGTAGAGGAAGAAATAGAAGATTTTAAACATAGAAAGATTCAATTTTTTATTTTTGCAATTAAAAATAAACAATATTTTACCCTAAATAATAAAGAAAATGATGAACAAAAATACAGTCCTTTCGTGGGCAACTCTTATAATGATAATTGTAGGATTGGGTTTAATTGCCTTAGGGCTTATTAAGTATAGAGAAGTGTCAGCTTGGGGCTTCGGTGCTGTTGGTGGCGGTTTTTTTGCCATTGCATGGGTTTTTAATGCATTGAAAGGAAGAGTATAATTATTTAAGATTAAATTTTACATTAATATAAAAATGTCAGACGATAAAAAAGTAATTTTCTCGATGAATAAGGTTTCTAAAACCTATCAATCTACAGGGAAACAAGTATTAAAAGATATCTATTTAAGTTTCTTTTACGGAGCAAAAATTGGAATTCTTGGTTTAAACGGATCCGGTAAATCAACCCTATTGAAAATTATAGCTGGGGTAGAGAAAAATTTTCAAGGAGATGTTACTTTTTCTCCTGGGTATCATGTGGGCTATTTAGAACAAGAGCCTCAGTTAGATCCAGAAAAAACAGTTCTAGAAATTGTAAAAGAAGGGGTTGCTGAAACTGTTGCAATATTAGAAGAATACAACAAAATTAATGACATGTTTGGCTTGGAAGAAGTCTATTCTGATGCAGATAAGATGGAGAAACTAATGCACCAACAAGCAGAGTTGCAAGACAAAATTGATGCAGCAAATGCTTGGGAATTAGATACCAAACTAGAAATTGCGATGGACGCTTTAAGAACTCCCGATTCGGATAAGAAAATTGGTGTTTTATCTGGCGGAGAAAAAAGACGTGTTGCCCTTTGTAGATTGTTGTTGCAAGAGCCAGAAATTCTATTATTAGATGAACCCACCAATCATTTAGATGCAGAATCGGTACATTGGTTAGAGCATCATTTGGCACAATACAAAGGAACTGTAATAGCGGTAACTCATGATCGATATTTCTTAGACAATGTAGCAGGATGGATTTTAGAATTGGATCGAGGAGAAGGGATTCCTTGGAAAGGAAATTATTCTTCCTGGTTGGATCAAAAATCGCAAAGAATGGCAAAAGAAAGCAAAACAGCTTCTAAACGTCAAAAAACATTGGAAAGAGAATTAGAATGGGTTCGTCAAGGAGCAAAAGGACGTCAAACAAAGCAAAAAGCACGTTTGAAGAATTATGACAAATTGATGAGTCAAGATCAAAAGCAAGTAGATGAAAAGTTGGAAATATACATTCCTAACGGTCCTCGTTTGGGAACCAATGTTATTGAAGCAGCTGGAGTTTCTAAAGCCTATGGAGATAAATTACTGTATGAAAATCTAGAATTTAATCTCCCACAAGCAGGAATTGTAGGGATCATTGGTCCGAACGGAGCCGGTAAAACAACCATCTTTAGGATGATTATGGGAGAAGAGAATCCAGATGGAGGAACATTTAAGGTGGGAGAAACCGCAAAATTGGCCTATGTAGATCAAGCGCATAGCAATATTGATGCTGAAAAATCTATTTGGCAAAACTTTTCCGATGGACAAGACTTAGTTATGATGGGAGGGAAGCAAGTAAATTCTCGTGCCTATTTAAGCCGTTTTAATTTTTCCGGAAGTGAGCAAAACAAAAAGGTTTCAACACTTTCTGGAGGAGAACGTAACCGTTTGCATTTGGCAATGACTCTCAAAGAAGAAGGAAATGTATTGCTTCTAGATGAACCAACAAACGACTTGGATGTAAATACACTAAGAGCCTTAGAAGAAGGATTAGAAAACTTTGCAGGTTGTGCAGTTGTAATTAGTCATGATAGATGGTTTTTAGATAGAGTTTGTACTCATATTTTGGCCTTTGAAGGAGATAGTCAAGTCTACTTTTTCGAAGGGTCTTTTTCAGATTATGAAGAAAATAAGAAAAAACGTTTGGGTGGTGATTTAATGCCAAAACGAATAAAATACAAGAAATTAATACGTTAATGTATTTTGTTTTTATAAATTAGAGCCCCCACATAATAAAATGGGGGTTTTTTTATTTTATAAAAAAGCCATGCATACTGAGATTATGCATTCAATTTAGAACTTATGACAAGTAAAAAGTAAAGAATATTTTTATGATAAGAGCAATAGTAGAAAACTTAGAACGTGGCATTCAGTTGTTGAATTCAATTACAGATAGTGAGTACAGTAACGCTACAGTTCCTCCCTATTTTTCTAGTATTGGGTGCAATATAAGACATGTTTTAGATGCTTTTACTTCTATTATTAAGGGGTTCGAAAGTGGTCATGTAGATTTTTCAGATCGAAAGAGAAATACAATCTGTGAAGCGCAAACAGAAGAAGGGATTCGCTACATTAAAGAAACGATTCAACAGTTAAATGATTTTAAAAATGAAGACTTTACAAAAATAATTTCGGTGACCGATAATCTAGGAAACGGAGATATTACCATTAATTATACCCTGGAAAATGCTTTAGCCTATGCACACTCTCATGCAATTCATCATTTTGCAAGTATTGGATTTTTGGTCAATCAATTAGGTATAGAATTGCAAGATGCCGATTTTGGATACAATCCGACCACACCAAAAATTAATATTTAGTTTCTTATTCTTCTCAAAGTAAACTTTTTTTCCTTCTGAATAATAAAGGCTTCCAGGCAATTTGTAGGATGTGTAAATTGATACTCTAAATTCATGTCAAAACCATTTTCAGAAATCTTAAAAACCCCTTCAAAATCTTTAATGCCAGCATAGGTATATCTTGCCACTTTGTAGGTAGTTGTATTTATTTTTTTTTCAATTGTAAACCAAGCACCACTTCCACATCCAGTGAGCCAAGTTCCATTTTTTAAAGAAAATAGCCATTTATTTTGAATTTCAGCTTCTATTAAAGAGGGTGTTCTATCAAATTTATTAAAAAAACAAGATGTATATTCTTTAAGAATAGACCTGTTCGTATAAAGAGATACTTTTGTATTATATATTTGATAAATATTACTTATCGTTCTTCCCTTTAAAACATTTCTAATAGGACTTGGTGTACATAAGTATGAAATGGTAAGTTTTGTTTTAATTTTTTTTTGAAGCGTGGAAGTTCTCAATGTGTCGGTAACAAATCGTGCACAGTTAGTTCCATTTCTAATAAATGCACCGTACGGAATTTCTTTTTGATTGATACAACTATTTATAAAGTTCATAGCCTTTTCATAATCAATTTCTTCATTTACACTTGCAATCATTCTTCCAAAACCATGTGTTTTTTCAGGATGACTTTCAATCCATACTAAGATCTCCTCTAAATTAGATAACGATCCCTTTTCAAATTTTGCTGAAATTGGAATGTGGAGTTCAAAATCTGTTTCTTTTGAGCGGACTCGCCCATTTTTAAAAGTTGTGATGTACCTTCCAAAGTCGAAATAATTAATCTCAGAAACGCCTTTTTTAATTAACAATAAAGCAGCATGCCCAGCTTGAATTCCGTTTTTAGTTCCAATGCCTAAGTAGGGCAAAAAAGTACTTATTACATCCCTTTTAGAGGGTTTAACGACCGTATCTGGATAGGCTAATATGATTATAATTCCGTTAGATGTAAACATTTTACAATGAAAAAAAGGGATTATTTATTGAAAATAGCTTCAGAAATTTTAAGAAATGTTTTAAAAGCAAAATAGATCGTAAAAACAAGTAAAATTCCAGCCAAGATTAGGCTAAGAGTAGCCAGTCCATGAGCAAGACCATCAGGATATCGTTTGATTGCTTTAAAAGCGATTGTTAACGAAATCGGAGATATAATGAATAAGAGAATCAAGATGGCTAATCTGATGAGTGCTTTTCCAAGAAGGTTTACATCGGTGCTCATAAGTTGAAATTTTTAATAGCATTTCTAACACTACCATGTTTTTTTAATAAAGTACTTGCAGTCTTTTGATTGATCTCTAATTCTAGCATTAGCATCCGAATACCTCGTTCTACTAATTTATTGTTAGAAAGCTGCATATCAATCATTTTATTTCCTTTTATCTTTCCTAACTGCACCATGGTCGTTGTAGAAATCATGTTTAAAACCATTTTCTGTGCAGTACCCGCTTTCATTCTAGAGCTTCCTGTCACAAATTCAGGACCCACAACTACCTCAATTGGAAATTTTGATACAGCAGCCAAAGGACTGTTTTTGTTACATGAAATACATCCTGTGATAATGTCTTCTTGATTGCATTTCTCTAATGTTGCAATAACATATGGAGTTGTTCCAGATGCAGCAATTCCAATAACGACATCTCTATTTGTAATCCCATGTTTTTTTAAGTCTTTCCATCCTTGATCTGTTGCATCTTCGGCAAACTCAACCGCATCTCGTATTGCAGCATCACCACCCGCGATCAAACCAAGAACTAGATCTGGTGAAACACCAAATGTTGGCGGGCATTCAGAAGCATCTAAAATCCCCAATCGACCACTTGTACCAGCACCAATATAAAACAAACGTCCGCCTTTTTTAAGTTGATGAACAATCGCTTTGGTGAGTTGTTCTATTTTGGGAATTACTTTCTCGATAGCAAAAGCTACCGTTTTATCTTCCTTGTTGATATTTGTCAGCACCTCTGTGATTGACATTTTCTCCAAATGATTGTAATTCGAATCTTGTTCGGTTGTTTTTATAAATGGCATGCCTCAAAAATACACTTTTTAAGGCAATTTTTGAGGCATGTATTGAATGTTCTCAGTATTGTTTATTCTGTTAAGCTCAATGTATAGGTTGCCGTTTCTGAGATGTTAAAATAGCCCAAAGGGAAGTTATCAGCATTGGATGTGTTTACAATATTGCCTAACAATGAACTTGGAATTGTTTGGAAAGGACCACCACCACTTTGACCACTCTGATTGGTTAATACTCTAAAATACGTGTAATAATCTTGAGAAACCCCTGCCATTTTTATCAAAACGTCTGAAGGAATTTCTACTTCTTCCTCTTGATAGAAAAAGGAAAAATTATAATCAGAACCATTAAAAAAACGGTCTTCTATCGATAAATACAAGTTATTTGAAAAGTCAAATAGATAAAAGTTATCCTCCAATGCATCATCCGAAAATTCTACAATGACTTCGGTTTCATTGCCCGAAAAGAGTGTTTTACTACCTTGTTCAACATTGATAAATAAAGGAGTTTTTGTCTTGCTTGCTTTTCCTTTATAAACTTCAGTATTATAGGTTACAGACAACTCATACTCGACATCATCTTCTGGGATAAAAGCATTTGTTGGGATGTAATTTCCATCAAAATCAACATCCTCAAAAGAAATTATGCTATTGGTTGATAGATCTTCTAAAGTCACAATTGCATTGGTTACTACAGGAAGCTCTTCGTCAAAATAACCCGCAGATAAGCGGAGTTTTACAATGGTATTTGTAGATACAGGGATTTCCTCGAAATAGACTTCAAAGAGAGCTTCGATTACTAGTTTTGGTGTTCCAGTTGGAACATCAATTTCAACAACTTCTTCACAGTTAAAAAGGAAGATTGAGCAACATATAAAAAGGGCTAATTTTTTCATTTGTCTTAGAATTTAAAGTTATACGTTACAGAAGGTACCAACCCAAAAATGGATGTTTTTATAGCTTCATTTCTATAGGTTTCTTGGTTTTGCTTGAATGAAATAGAGGCCGCGTTTTTACGATTGTATAGATTGTACAAACCAAAAACCCATTCTCCTTTCCAGCTGCTATTTTTATTTTTGCTAGGTGTTAAAGTAGCAGAAATATCCAATCGGTGGTAGGCGGGTAATCTGTCCGAATTTCTACGATTGTCATCGTAGATTGGAACATTCAAGCCTTGAAATTGGAATTGGCCCACTGGATAATTAGTAGGTTGTCCTGTTTGCAGAAGAAAGTTGCTACTAAATTTCCATTTTTCATTCAGCTCATAACTTGCATTTATTGATATGTCATGTGTTTTGTCAAAGGGTGTGTTGTACCATTTACTATTATTAATTCCAGGTTCATTTTCGTTCCTTCCTGCCGTTAATTGTTCAGATTTAGAGAGTGTATAAGCAATCCATCCTTTAACAGTTCCCTCATTTTTTTTGAGTAAAAATTCGAGCCCGTACGCTCTTGCTTTTCCATTTAAAATAACAGTTTCAATTTCATTATTGGCTACTAAGTTGGCGCCATTAATATAATCTATCCGATTTTGAATGTCTTTATAAAAGATTTCAGTTTCCAATGAATACGCTCCTTCTTTTATATTTTTGAAATATCCAATAGCGAATTGATCTAGTAATTGTGGTTTGATAAAACTTCCACTTGGTGCCCAAATATCTAATGGAGTAGGAGAGGCGGTATTGGAGAGTAAATGTAAATACTGCGCCATTCTGTTATAACTTGCTTTGACAGCACTGTCATCATTCAGTAAATATGAAAAAGAAACTCTTGGTTCAAAATTTCCGAAATTGGCAAGAACATCACTTCGTTTATAGTTTACAACTCCCGATGCAACAGCAGATTCATATTTTTGTAATTCTTGGTTATAAAGTACAGGCGTGTCATTTGTATAGGTGTTCAATTCATCTTGCCCCAATCGTTTGAAGTTGCTGTAACGAAGCCCATATTTGAATGTAAAATTGCTATTGATCTTGTGATTAGCTTCTATATAGGCTGCAAATTCATTGGCATACTTATTCGTTAATTTTTCTGGCAAAATTCCTGAATCCTCTCTATTTGGAATAATTTTTCCCGGATTAAATTGTGTGTAGATGTCATTTACACCAAAACTCAATTTAAAATTGTCCTTTATAAAATAATCGAAATCGTATTTTATATTGTAGTTCGTAATCCCCGAATCCCATTCAAAACCTACAAAATCGAGTGTGAGCCCGTAGAAGTAATCTGAGTAAATCAACGATAAATTAGAGAACAGTTTGTCAGAAAATAAGTGATTCCAACGTAGGTTTGCAACCGTATTTCCATAGGTATTTACGAAACTTTCGTTGATGCCAAATAGATCTTTTCCAAAATAAGTAGAAAAGAAAAGATTGTTATTTCTGTTAAATCGATAATTTATTTTGCTATTTAGGTCATAAAAATAGGCTTTGTTATCATTGTCTACAAGTGGTAGAAAAAGGTGCGCATAAGAAGCCCTTCCACCTACCAAAAAAGAGCTTCTTCCTTTTTTGAGAGGCCCTTCAGCCAATAGTCTACTTGAGACCAATCCCACACCACCTGTCAATTTAAATACTTTATTATTTCCTTCTTTTTGGTAAATGTCTAATACCGAAGACAGTCGCCCTCCATACCTTGCAGGGATTCCACCTTTGTATAGCTGTACATCTTTAATAACATCTGGATTGAACACCGAGAAGAAACCAAAAACATGAGAAGAATTAAAAACGATTGCTTCATCCAATAGAATTAAATTTTGATCAGCAGACCCACCCCTTACATTAAAGCCGGAAGCTCCTTCGCCAGCACTTGTTACTCCAGGCAATAGAATAATAGATTTTATAATGTCTGCTTCTCCTAATACTACAGGAATCTGCTTAATTGTTTTGGTCGACAATTTATTGACACTCATTTGAGCGGTTTTAATATTTGTCTTTTCAATATTACTTTCTATAATGATCTCATCTAAATTTTCAGCATCTTCAAAAAGATAGAAATTTTTTGTGTTCTTTTTTGTTAAATCGATCGTTTCAGTTATCGTTTTATACCCCAAGTAACTTATATAAACTTCGTGTTTTCCTGCGGGAATGGTAATCGAGTAAAAACCATATTCATTCGTACTCGTTCCTGATTTTAAGTTTGGAAAGTAAACGGAGACCCCAATGAGTGTTTCATTACTACTTTGATCATAAACAGTTCCACTAAGGGTGTAATTTTCTTGACCAAATATTGTGATGGATAGTAAAAATGTAAAAAGGAATAGAATGTTATTTTGATATTTCATGTACACTTCTTTTGTAAAGCAAAAATAGGGAAACGTTAAACGAATCAGTGATAATTACCACCTATTTTATAACCATTTTACTGTTTTTAATCCAAAAAATTACTTATGATAATAAAAAAAGAGCACCAATGGGTACTCTTTTTTAGAAATACAATCGCATTAGATGGTTGCTAAAATTGATTTTAAGATTTTGCTTATACGCATTTCTGAAATAACCATATCTTCGTTAGGAAGGTAGTACCCTTGGAGGTTTACAGGGGTTCCTTGTACTGATTTTAGTTCGTTTATAATGCGGTTTTCATTTTCCATCAAGCTTTTTGCTACTGGAGTAAATTGAATCTTTAATTCAGTATTTTTGTTTTGTGAAGCCAATTCTTTTGCCCAGTACATTGCTAAATAAAAGTGACTCCCTCTGTTGTCCAATTCACCCACTTTTCTTGAGGGCGATTTTTTATTGTCTAAGAATTTATCGGTTGCATCGTCTAAAGTTTCCGATAATACGATTGCTTTCGGGTTGTTTGTAGTTGATCCTAAATGCTCCAAAGAAACTGCTAGGGCTAAAAATTCACCTAAAGAATCCCATCGTAAATGATTTTCTTTTTCAAATTGTTGAACATGTTTTGGAGCAGAACCTCCTGCACCGGTTTCAAACAATCCTCCACCATTCATTAATGGAACAATCGATAACATTTTCGCGGATGTTCCTAATTCTAAAATTGGAAATAAATCGGTTAAGTAATCACGCAATACATTCCCAGAAACAGAAATTGTATCCTTCCCGTCTTTGATTCTTTCTAGCGTAAATTCGGTTGCTTTTATGGGTGATAATATACGAATGTCCAAGCCTGTTGTATCATGGTTTGGTAAATAAGTAGTTACCTTTTTAATGATTTCAATATCGTGTGCCCTGTTTTCATCCAACCAAAAAACAGTAGGAGTTTGAGAAGCTTTTGCTCTTGTAACGGCAAGCTTTACCCAATCTTGAATTGGTGCGTCTTTTACTTGACACATTCTCCAAATATCACCTGCTTCAACAGCATGCTCAATTATTGTAGTTCCTTGCGCATCAATCACACAAACTTTACCATCGGTTGCAATTTCAAATGTTTTGTCGTGCGAACCGTATTCTTCCGCTTTTTGCGCCATCAAACCAACATTGGGAACCGTTCCCATTGTTGTTGGGTCAAATGCCCCGTGTTTCTTACAAAAGTCAATTGTTGCAGTATAAATTCCTGCATAGGAACTATCAGGAATCACTGCTTTGGTGTCTTGAAGTTCGCCAGCGGCATTCCACATTTGACCAGAAGTACGAATCATTGCAGGCATGGAAGCATCAATAATGACATCAGAGGGAACGTGTAGGTTGGTAATTCCTTTGTCAGAATCTACCATAGCTACTGCTGGATTGTTAGAGAATATTGTTTCAATATCCGCTAAAATTTCATTTTTCTTATCCGTGGGTAAGTTTTCTAGGCTGCTTATCAAATGGCCAAAACCATTGTTTACATTGACTCCGATTTCATCGAAAACATCTTGGTGCTTTGCAAACAAGTCTTTAAAGAAAACTTTGACTGCATGTCCAAAAATAATTGGATCAGAAACTTTCATCATTGTAGCTTTCATGTGTAATGAAAACAATACGTTTTGTTTTTTTGCATCGGCAATTGCTGCTTCTAAGAAAGCCAATAAAGCCTTTTTGCTCAAGGTGGTTGCATCAATGATTTCTCCTGCTAAAAGAGGAATATTTTCTTTTAAAACAGTTGATTCACCGTTTGATGCGATATGTTGAATGCGAACTGTTGTCGCATTAACTAATGTTAAAGATTTTTCATTGTGTGCAAAATCACCTTCAGTCATTGTTGCTACATGAGTTTTTGAATCTGCAGTCCAAACGCCCATAGAATGTGGGTTCTTTTTAGCGTAATTCTTAACGGCTTTTGGAGCTCTCCTGTCAGAGTTTCCCTCTCTTAAAACTGGGTTTACTGCTGAACCTTTCACTTTGTTATAACGCGCTAAAATCGCTCTATCTTCCTCGGTTTTTATATCTTCAGGAAAGTTTGGCAATGCATAGCCCAACGCTTGTAGCTCAGCAATTGCTGATTTTAATTGTGGCACTGAAGCACTAATGTTAGGGAGTTTAATAATGTTTGCTTCAGGTTTTTTTGCTAACTCTCCCAGTTGAGTCAATGCATCCTCTACTTTTTGACTGTCTTTTAAATATTCTGGGAAATTTGCTAAAATTCTTGCTGCTAAAGAAATGTCTTTTGTTTCAATTTCTATGTCAGATGAATTTGTAAACGCCTTTACAATAGGTAAAAAAGAACGTGTTGCCAAAGCGGGTGCTTCGTCTGTTTTAGTGTAAAAAATTTTAGCCATTATTTGATATATTTTTTAAAAAGCCTGTTAGCTCGAAATCGATTGAATTTAGCTTAAAATAAGCTGCGCAAATTTAAGAATTAAGACTGATATTTATACTGTTAAATCCTTATTTATTAAAAGGTTTAATTGCGATAAATACAAAAAGAAGTGTGAAAATTGGTTTATTGGTATAAGATAAAAGCCATATTCAATAATTTCTTATAGAATATGGCTTTTTTGAAATAGGATTTAGCAAGTTTATATTACTAATGAGCTGATAAATATCTAGATCTTATCATTCTTTTGTAGCAGAAACAATAAATACTATTTCATTTTGAATCCTACTTACAAATTGTGTTCACAATGTTTGTTAGGAGTGATTCAATTGTTTTAATTTCGTTCGATACTTAATTTACTAATTATACATTTTCAGTATTGCTCATTACCTTCATAATTATTGCAACGACCTACTCAGAATTTTCATTTTAGCAAAGAATTCAAATAAAACAAGGTATAAAGAACGTTACTTTATGAAGTTTATCAGCGCTTTCTTAAAATATCAGGTGACCGTTATTTTATAAATACTAATAAACTACACTTCAAATATAAGACAGCTTTTTGTTTTTTTAAAATTTTTAAGGAATTAGAAATCAACACTTTATTAACTGTCGTTATTCACAATTGTTCATAAAAAAAGCGTTGTGAAATATCACAACGCTTTTCAATGCTTTTATGTTAAAGAGATTATCTTCTTTTTTCAGTAATCCTTGCTTTTTTACCTGTAAGGCCTCTAAAGTAAAAAATACGAGCTCTACGTACTTTACCTCTTTTGTTCACTTCAATTTTTTGAATCGAAGGTAAGTTCACTGGGAAAATTCTTTCAACACCAACCGTTCCAGACATTTTTCTGATGGTAAAAGTTTCAGAAAGACCAGTACCTCTTCTTTGAATTACAACTCCTCTAAAAAACTGAGTTCTTACTTTTTCTCCTTCTTTAATTTCGTAGTATACAGTGATTGTATCACCAGCAGCAAATTCTGCAAATTCTTTTTTTGTTACAAATTCGTCTTGAACAAATTTTATTAAAGCTTCCATATTTTAATTTAATAGTTTTTGTAAAACAACATTCACGATTTCTTCGTCAGAGGTTAATTTAGCGAGTGCAAAAATAGGATTTTTTTTTGATTACTAAAATTAATAAAGATTATTTTTTTGGTTGATAATCTGTACAAAAGAAAACCCAAAATTTTCTACGCTCTCGCTCATTTATTTTAATAATAATAGGGGCTAATTGTGTGACTGTTGCAAAGTAATTACTCAAAAGCGGATTTGCTTTCTCTAAAAGAAATTCATTTTTAAAACGTTCGTCAGAATCTATAAAGAGGGCGTTTTTTCCTCTTAATGCACTTAAATCATCTCCCAAATAATCAAAGTGTAAAGCAGGCAAACCGATAATGTTTTGCGCATATACCTTTTCATTCATAAAGAAATTTAACGCTGCAGAGGTTTTGTAATTGTCGTTAGAGAATACAAACGTACTTGCTTTTTTTTCTTTTAGGGCACTTATTTCTTCCCCCAATTCTTTCCAGCCAACCCAAGTATCATCACTCTTAATTGGAACTACGAAGAAGAGAATTTGAAGACTTACTAGCAGATGGAAAACAATAGAAAAGTATATTTGAACTTTCAATAATTTCTTGCTGACAAACATTCCCGCTAAGATGATTCCAGTGATATAGGAAGGCATCATCCAATTTAATTTCACCCAATAAATTGGAGTCAACGCGAAAAAGCCTACAAAAGTTGGTATAAAAAACGCCAACAAAAATAGTGTTTTCGCTTGTGGTAGTTTAAAGTGTAGGAGTACTCGTTTGCAATATTTAAAAGTAAAGCTCACAAAAATGAAAAACAATACAGGGAGTAATAGCAATATTTGATGACCAATAGTCCCTAAAAAGTATTTGGGCGAAATGTTAAATTCAGAAATCGATTGGGTTCTTTTTGAAGATTGAAATCTAAATGAAGCAAAATCATGCTGATAGTTCCAATACCAAACTGGAAAAGTTACTGCAATGGTTACTAAGATAGCACCCCAAAGCCAAGGAGAAATTAATAGTTTTCTGTGTTTTTTTGAGAATAGAAGGAATGAGAGCAATCCTATTAGTAATAATAAAGCAGTGTATTTGCTATTAAATGCCAATCCCATTGCGATGCCTCCCAAAATGAAAAACCATTTTTTGTTTTCAAAAATAGCCTTATAAAGACAGATTAAACTGAGTGTCCAAAACAACAAAAGCGGGACGTCTGGTGTGGAGTTGAAAGATAAGATGGAAATAAAAATTGTCGAAGAAATGAGTACTAGTGCTCGTGCCAGTTTATGTGCTGATAAGAAATAAGAAGCTAATTTATAGAAACATAATAGGGTGAGGGAAGTGATGAAAAAATCCGTAAACTTTACAACGAAAACGGAAGTCCCAAAAAGTTCTGTAAAAAACCGAAGGAGGTAGCCAATCATTCCAGGATGATCAAAATAGGAAAGCGATAAATTTTGTCCGTATAAATAATAGTAGGCATCTTGTGGCATTAAACCCATAAAAGGCAACAACACCAGCCGAAAAAGTTGGAATCCGATTAACCAAATTAATATTTTATAATTGTGTATTGACAATTTTTTTTTAAAATAAATATTATTTTTTTTATCAATGAAAATGCTATGGATTTTTATCTAATAAATCAGGTCTTATTTGTGCTGTTCTTTCAAAGGCTTTGTCACTTCTCCAATCCTCAATTTTTGGGAAATTACCCGATAATAAGATCTCTGGAACTTTCATGCCTTCAAAGTTCGATGGTCTTGTATACACAGGGGGAGATAATAAATTGTCTTGAAATGAATCTGTTAATGCAGATTGTTCATCGCCAATGACACCTGGGATTAAACGTACAACAGCATCAACTAAAACCGCGGCTGCCAACTCTCCACCCGTCAATACATAATCTCCAATAGAAATTTCTTTCGTGATGTATAGGTCTCTAATTCGCTGGTCAACCCCTTTGTAATGTCCTGTTAAAATTAGTATATTCTCCTTCATTGAAAGCGCATTTGCGGTAGATTGGTTCAATGTTTTGGCATCTGGTGTCATGTAAATGATTTCATCATAAACACGTTCTTCTTGTAATTTTTTGATACAATTTGCAATGGGTTCTATCATTAAAACCATTCCTGCACCGCCCCCAAACTGTGTATCATCTATTTGTCTGTAGTTTCCCAAACCAAAATCTCGAAGATCATGTAAATGGATTTCAGCCAAGCCTTTTTCTTGGGCTCTTTTAATGATTGAATGATTAAAAGGACTTTCTAATAATCCGGGTGAAACAGTAATGATATCTATTCGCATGCTGCAAATGTACTATTTTTGTTAAGGAATAAAACGCTAGTTATTTAAAAAAAGTAAAAAAGCTCAGTTTGAAATAACTGAGCTTTTATAATCGTTCGTTTGAGCGTGTATTTTTATTTTACACCCATCAATTCTACGTCAAAAATTAAGGTAGCATTTGGTGGAATAACTCCTCCGGCACCTGTTGCTCCATAAGCTAAATTCGAAGGGATGACAAAACGTGCTTTGTCACCTACTTTTAACAACTGGATCCCTTCATCCCAACCTGCAATTACTTGTCCAATTCCAACATTAAAGTCGATTGGTTCTTTTCTTTTGTAGGAAGAATCGAATACCGTTCCATCCAACAACTGCCCTTTATAATGCACAGAAACACCTGCTCCTTTTGTGGCTTGTTTTCCAGTTCCTTTTTGTAAGATTTGGTAGCGCAATCCGCTTGCAGTTTCTTCATAGCCAGCTGCAACGCTATCTAACAATGCTTTTTGAGCTGCTTTTTCTGCTGCCTCACGTATTTCTCTAGCACCTTCAAAAGTTCTAAATGCTTCCACTGCATTAAATTTTTCAGCCGCTTCTCCAACTCGAATAATTTCTACTGATGTAAGGGTATCTCCTTGCACAACAGTATCTACAATATTTTGACCTTCTACAACACTACCAAAAACAGTATGTTTGTTGTCTAGCCATGGAGTAGGGACGTGGGTAATGTAAAACTGACTCCCGTTTGTCGCGGGACCTGAATTAGCCATGGCTAATTTTCCAGGGGCATCATGCTTTAAATCTGGATGAAATTCATCATCAAATTTATATCCGGGATTTCCAGTTCCAGTTCCTTGTGGACATCCTCCTTGGATCATAAAATCTGGAATTACCCGATGGAATTTTAAACCATCATAATATGGGGTTCCTTGAGCTTTTACTTGGTTTTCTAAATTTCCTTCAGACAAAGCAACAAAGTTACCAACGGTTCCGGGTGTTTTTTCGTCTTCTAATCGTACCAAAATCTCACCTTTTGAGGTTGTAAATTTTGCGTATATTCCGTTATTCATAATTAATTGTTTTAGTGTTTAAATTCGCTTGTGAAATGTAATTTTACGGTGGGGTATTTGCTTTGTGTCATTTGAATGGTAAAAGCAGAATCTGCTAAAAACACCAATTGACCTTCTTTGTCTTTTGCCAAAAATCGTTGTTTGACCCTCTTGAAATCAAGAAATTCTGCATTTTTACTGTTTTCGGGCTCTACCCAACATGCTTTATGAACTTGTAGGTTTTCGTAGCTACATTTTGCACCATATTCATGTTCAAGTCGATATTGAATTACTTCGTATTGAAGGGCTCCAACCGTTCCGATTACTTTTCTTCCATTGGTGTCTAAGGTAAATAGCTGCGCAACTCCCTCGTCCATTAATTGATCCAAACCTTTGAATAGTTGTTTGGATTTCATCGGGTCGGCATTGTTTACATAACGGAAGTGCTCTGGAGAGAAACTTGGTATTCCTTTAAAATTTAATTGCTCACCCTCTGTCAAGGTATCTCCAATTTTAAAGTTTCCAGTATCGTGGATTCCTACAATATCACCCGGGTATGAGATTTCTACAATTTCTTTCTTTTCAGCAAAGAAAGCATTCGGACTTGAGAACTTCACCTTTTTACCATTTCGAACATGGAGGTAGGGAGCATTTCTTTTAAAAGTTCCTGAAACTATTTTTATAAAAGCAAGTCTGTCTCTGTGTTTAGGATCCATGTTGGCATGAATTTTAAACACAAAACCGGTCATTTTTTCTTCTTTTGAATCTACCAGACGTTCTTCTGCTTTTTTAGGCAATGGTGGGGGTGCAATTTCTATAAATGCATCTAATAATTCTTTGACACCAAAATTATTCAAAGCCGAACCGAAGAAAACAGGTTGGAGTTCTCCTGCTAAGTAGGCTTCTTGATTAAATGCTGGATATACTTCATCTACTAATTCTACTTCTTCACGCAATGTTTCAGCAGCAGTTTCTCCAACAATCGCATCGAGTTTAGGATTTGATAAATCATCAAATTCAATCCCTTCAGAAATGGAAGTTTTATTATCACCAGAAAATAGATTTAATTTCTTTTCCCAAATATTATAAATTCCTTTAAAATCATATCCCATTCCAATAGGGAAGCTCATTGGGGTTACACGCAATCCTAATTTTTGTTCAACTTCATCCAATAAGTCAAACGCGTCTTTCCCTTCTCTATCCAATTTATTAATAAAAACCAACATGGGAATGCTTCGCATTCTACAGACTTCTACTAATTTTTCCGTTTGTGGTTCTACTCCTTTTGCTACATCAATCACAACAATAACACTGTCTACAGCTGTTAATGTTCTAAAGGTATCTTCGGCAAAATCTTTGTGACCGGGGGTGTCTAAAATATTGATTTTTTTATCATTGTAAATAAACGCTAAAACAGAGGTCGCAACAGAAATCCCTCGCTGACGCTCTATTTCCATAAAATCGGAAGTTGCCCCTTTTTTTATTTTATTATTTTTTACAGCACCTGCTTCTTGTATGGCACCTCCAAAAAGTAATAATTTTTCTGTCAAGGTTGTCTTTCCTGCATCTGGATGAGAAATAATTCCAAATGTTCTTCTACGTTTAATTTCTTCTAAAAAACTCATTAATGAAAATTAGGCTGCAAAGATACGTTTTACAACGGCAAATATCAATCTAAAATTTCAACTTTCATATGTACGTCTTCTTCTGGCCATTCGTCTTCCCCGACTTTTATTTTCGCAATTTTATCCATGGTGTCAAAACCAGAAATTACTTCCCCAAAAACGGTGTGTTCGTTGTTTAGATGATGTGCCCCTTTTCGGTTTTGAACAATGTAAAATTCGAAAGGACTTGATAATTTTTGAGGGTTATTTTTCCAATCCCGAGCTGCTGCCAATGCTCCATAATTATGTTTTCTTTTTTTTCTGAATTCTTTAGGTAACTTGTAATTACCATATTTATACCGATCTTTTACAGTCTGGAAATTATCAGAATTCCCTCCTTGTAATACGAAGTTTTTAGCGACTCTGTAAAAAACAGTGGTGTCGAAATACTTAATTTTCGTTAAAAAAATAAAATTAGCTCTGTGCAGCGGAGTATCTTTAAATAATCGGATTTTAATGTTTCCGTAAGCTGTTTTTATAAGGATTTTTGTTTCCTTATTCTTTTCACCATAGGCATTTAGAAAAGCAGTAACATTTTGCTTGTTTAAACTATCCCAAGCTTTTTCGATCTGTTTTTCTTTTTTCTCCAACGTTAAAGGCGTTTTTTTAAATGCCTCTTTTTTTTCTTTTTCACATTGATAAAAAACAACGAAAAATAGCAGCAATAATATTTTGAATCTGATTTTCATGAATAAGAATTATTTCCCCCAAAGATAGCCCTTCGTCGGTAACGTGAAAAATGATTTTACTTTTCTGAATTGACACCTCAAAACAACATGATTTACTGCTTCGACTCTAATTATAATTCAAAAAAACGATGAGAAAAATTCGTTTTTATTTTGTCAATGTAATGTATATATCTGTATTGACAGTCAAGCTATCTACAGGTAGGTTTAAAACACTATTTAACTGTTGAATTTGTAAAGCATCTAATTGCTCTAAAATATTTTCGTTAATTGCACTTTTTAGACGCAAGGTATCGTTATTAAAATAAACAATACTAGATAAAATAGTTTCACCTTCCTTTGAAAATGTAAGAGTGTTATCCAGCAGTGACCAGGATGCTGGAGATAGAATACTAGGAATATTGTCTAGGACTTGTTGGGTTGTAAATTGTTCATTTAAAAATGAAATAGTACCGTTAAAAGTAAAACTTCCTGAAGTGTAAAAGTTATTTGGGTTTCCTTCGAATAAAGCAGTCATATCAAAATCGCTACCAACTCCATGATAAGTTCCTGTAATACTCTGTCCGTTAAAGTATACTCCTGTAGTACCGTTTTCAGTGTAAAGTTCAGAAACTTCCCATGCGCCCAATAAATCTTCTTCTGTAATACTTGGATCTACGACATCGTTGCCCGTACAAGAACTAAAATTGGCAACAAATAGTAAAATTATAAAATGATATGTTTTTTTCATACGATTGGTCTTATCCATTTTGGTGTCTAAATTAATCAAAAAATCATATTTGGCTAAAAAAACAGCTTAAATTTAATAATTGCGATCGATTAAAAAGTTAGTGTCAGTTGATTTTACTATTTTTGTAAGTATGGAAGAACAAGTTATTTTGGTAGATGAAAACGACAATCAAATTGGATTGATGCCAAAAATGGAAGCACATGAAAAAGCTGTTTTACATAGAGCATTTTCTGTATTTATTTTTAATAAAAAAGGAGATTTAATGCTGCAACAAAGAGCAGCACACAAATATCATTCTCCCTTACTTTGGACAAATACTTGCTGTTCGCATCAAAGAGATGGCGAAACCAATATCGAAGCTGGCACTAGAAGACTTCACGAAGAAATGGGATTTACAACCGATCTCAAGGAAGTGTTTTCTTTTGTATATAAAGCTCCTTTTGACAATGGGCTTACAGAGCATGAACTGGATCATGTAATGGTGGGCGCTTTTGAAGAGGAGCCAGAAATCAACACCGAAGAAGTACAAAGTTATAAATGGATGCCATTAGAAGCCGTAAAGAACGATATTGAAAAGTCTCCAGAAATTTACACTGAGTGGTTTAAAATTATTTTTAAAGAATCCTATCAAAAACTAAAAAATGCCTAAAGTTACCGTACATAGAAAAGCACATTTTAACAGTGCACACCGTTTATATAGAAAAGATTGGTCTGATGCAAAAAACTTTGAAGTTTTTAATAAATGTAGCAATCCTAATTTTCACGGACATAACTATGAATTAATTGTTTCCTTAACCGGTGAAATTGATCCTGAAACAGGTTATGTTTATGATTTAGGTATTTTAAAGAATTACATAAAATCTGAAATTGAAGAAGCTTTTGATCATAAAAATCTAAACATAGAAGTTCCAGAATTTGAAGACCTAAACCCAACAGCCGAAAATATAGCGGTTGTTATTTATGAGAAATTAAGAAAATTATTGCCGCAGCACTTAGACTTGAAAGTAACATTATATGAAACCCCTAGAAATTTTGTAACCTATTCTGGGGCATAAAATAGCACACAATCAACGCATGAGCATTTATCAATTTTTAAAGTTTGAACCCATTCTGAAAAATAAAATTTGGGGTGGAGAAAAACTCACCTCTATATTGGGTAAAAAGTCTTTGCTTAAAAATATTGGAGAAAGTTGGGAAATCTCTGGGATAAAGGAAGCAATATCCATTGTGCTTAACAAAGAATTGAAAGGGACAGCTTTAAACGAATTAATAATAAAGTACAAAAACGATTTACTAGGAGATAAAGTGTACAGGCAGTTTGGAAATGATTTTCCATTACTTATAAAATTTATAGATGCTAAAGAGGCATTGAGCATTCAGGTGCACCCAAACGACGATTTGGCAAAAAAACGCCATCAATCTTTTGGGAAAAATGAAATGTGGTATGTTTTGCAAGCAGAAAAAAATGCAAATCTAATTATTGGACATAAAAAGAACTCTTCAGTAAAGGAGTTTAATACTCATATAGAAAACAATACGCTTTTAAGCATTTTAAATACAGAATCGATTAAAGAAGGGGATGCCTTCTACATTCCAACCGGTACCATTCATGCAATAGGAGCAGGGACCTTAATTGCTGAGATTCAACAAACTTCAGACATTACCTATAGAATTTATGATTGGGAACGGAAAAATGCGGACGGTACTTTTCGAGAACTGCATACCGAAGCAGCAAAAGATGCGATTAATTATCATGCTAAAGATTCTTACAAGGCCCTCTATTCAGAAAAAGAAAATAGCACTTCAGAAATGATATCCAATCCTTACTTTACAACCAGTATACTGCCTTTATTAGGAAAGGTTGAAATCAATCACCAAAAGAAAGATAGTTTTGTTATTTATATGTGCGTTGCAGGAAATGTAACGTTCGAATCTGAAGAACAAAAAGAAAGCTTATATTTAGGAGAGACGCTTTTAGTACCAGCCTGTATGAAAGAATTCAACATAGTCGCTAGAGAAAAATCAAAATTACTAGAAGTTTATATCAAATAGCAAATTCATATGAAAATAATTGCAATGATTCCTGCGCGCTATAGTGCAACTCGCTTTCCAGGTAAATTAATGAAAGATTTAGTTGGGAAGTCAGTGATTTTAAGAACCTATGAAGCTGCGATAAGTACCTGTCTGTTTGAGGAGGTATATGTGGTCACTGATTCAAAAGTGATTGCTGAAAATATTTCTGATGCAGGAGGAAAGGTACTCATGAGTAAAAAGGAACACGAGTGTGGTTCTGATAGAATCGCTGAAGCTGTTCAGGACCTGGATGCAGATATTGTTATTAATGTGCAAGGCGATGAACCATTTATTGATACCGTTTCGTTATCAAAGTTGATTGCTGCTTTTAAAAATGATATCACAGAAGAAATAGACTTGGCTTCATTGAAAGTTGAAATAACAAACAAAAAGGCCATTGAAGATCCAAACAATGTAAAAGTAATTACAGACAATAACGGATTTGCTTTGTACTTCTCAAGAAGTGTCATTCCCTTTCAAAGAGACCAAGGTTTGCCAGTGAAATACTACAAGCATAAGGGTGTTTATGCCTTTAGAAAACAGGCATTAATTGATTTTTATCATTTAGAGGTAACTCCGCTTGAAGCTTCAGAAAAGATTGAAGCGATCCGATATTTAGAAGTTGGGAAAAAAATTAAAATGATCGAAACGGACATTGAAACTGTTGGAATAGATACTCCAGAAGATTTAGAGAACGCAAAGAAATATTTAAATCAACCATAAAATATCAAAATGTACAAAGACATAAAAGTGATTGCTTTTGATGCAGATGATACCTTATGGATCAATGAAACCTATTTTAGAGATGCAGAGCATGAATTTGCAAAACTGCTTTTAAACTACGAAACTGAAAATAAAATTGATCAAGAACTTTTTAAGAAAGAAATAGAAAACTTAAAATTCTATGGGTACGGAATTAAAGGTTTTGTTTTGTCTATGATCGAATGTGCATTAGAGCTTTCCAACAATCAAATTAGTCCAACCACTATCGGAAAAATAGTAAATATTGGAAAAGCAATGCTCGAAAAACCAATCGAACTCATAGCAGGTATTGAAGATGTCTTGCAAACGCTACAAAACGATTATAAATTAATAGTAGCAACAAAAGGAGATTTATTAGATCAAGAAAAGAAGTTAGAAAAATCAGGTTTATTAAAGTATTTCCACCACATTGAGGTGATGAGTGATAAAAAACCGAAAGACTATTTGAAGTTAATAAAGCATTTAGAGATCGAGCCCAAGGAATTGTTAATGATTGGAAACTCTTTGAAGTCTGATGTTTTGCCTTTGTTAGAAGTTGGTGCAGCTGCAATTCATGTTCCTTTCCATACCACTTGGATGCATGAAGAAGTTTCTGAAAAAGAGAAGTCAGCATCCATTTATAAAACTGTTTTAAATATAAAAGAAGTTATAACGCTCTTTTAAATAAATAAACTATTTTTGCACCAATAAATAAATAAGATTATGGCAAGCATAAAAAACTTAAAAAAAGATATTAATTACACTTTAGGAGATTTAATTGAAGAATGTTACGTTTATCAATTACTAAACCCTAAAGCAGATGTAAAAGCTTCTGAAGCTCTTATTGATGAGGCAATTGCTACTTTCGATGATTTAATTGCAAAATTAAATGCAAAAAATGTAGAAAACAAAAAAGCGCATTATAAAGGAATCAGTGTAGAATTAGAAACAAAAGCTTCCGCTTTAGTTTCTAAAATCAACGCTTTATAAAGCATACAATTTTTACTTATATTTTAACGATTCTCTAACAAGAGAATCGTTTTTTTTTGCTTAATTTTGAGATATATTGATACCTAAACAATATTTTTAACAAGAACACGTTATCATTTAAATGATCTTAAATTTATGGCAAGAGCAATGTTTGAGTACACTAAAACCATACTGAAAAAAGTGAGCTTTAATTCAGATTTGTTTTGTAAAGAATTAGAAAAGGCATTAACGAGATTATTGCCTTATGAAGTGAAAGAACTTACCATATGGTTGAAAATTTTCACAAGTAATAAACCAGAATTATTCATTTGTATGCATTTAATTAAATAAAAAAGGAAGCTAGTCGCTTCCTTTTTTTTGTAGGTTCTTATTTTTTCTGTGTCGATATTTCCGCATTAACTTTTTGCCAAACTCTTTTTCTGCAATTTGTAATTTTAATATTTTTTTAATCGGAAGTATCGTCTTCAGCTTTGTGATGTAATTCTGTCTCTCTTCAAATTTTTTCCTTTCAAGATATTGAGTCAAATTTAATAGAATTAGTGCTTTTCTTTCATCTATGCTATCGATTTCTTTTACAACGTTTATTTCTTTTTTTATTGCATCAGCTTTTTTAGCCATAAAATCAAGAATGTTCTTATTGTGTCTATTGTAGATCGGCCAAAATTTTTCTGCTTCCGAAGCAGTTAAATCCAACTGTTCTGTTAAGTAAGAGATTTTTAATAGTTTTATTTTTTCTTTATGCCCTTTTCTTTTTTGTGCGTTTGTAGAGAAGCAAAAAACGAGAACTACAAAAAGACTGAATAGATATTTTTTCATATTAGTAAAGTTCATTTAGAGTTGTTAAATCATCATTATTAGATATATAGCGCTCTATATTGATTTCTTCAATCTCTGTAAAAGCAAAATCAATGTCCAATAAATCGTCTTCAGCAAAAATTATTCCCAGTTCTTCTATGTTGATATTGTTTGCATTGTGATCCAGCCAATTTTCCATTTCTACATCTGAAATAACATCAAATGTTGGTAGTGCTTGTACTTCAAAATTAAAAGAATTCAAACCAATGAATAAAATAACAACTGATGCTGCAATTAAAGGAACTCTTTTGAGAATGCGTTGTTTCAGTGAAATGACCTTTATCGGTTTTTTGTTTACGACCACTTTAAGTAAAATTTTGTCCTCTATGGTGTTGAAATAATTATTAGGAATTTCAAAGGTTATTTTTTTACTATTTTTTTCTTCAAACAAATGTGTAGAGAAATTATCTTCAATTTCTTCAAAATAATTCTGAGGAACAGAGAAGCCTGTTTCCTTTCCAACCACTTGATGGATAAATTTTTCGCTATTTTTTAATTCTTTATTCATTTTTTCTTAGACCTCGATAATTAAAGAAGGTTTAATTATTGTTTTGTTGAATATATTTTTCGATTTTTTTTACTGCATGAAAATAAGACGCCTTTAATGCGCCCACAGAAGTGCTTAGTATTTCAGACATTTGACTGTATTTTAATTCATCAAAATACTTCATATTGAAAACTAATTGTTGCTTTGTTGGTAATGTTGCAATTGCCTTCTGTAAGATGAGTTGAATCTCATCACCAGAGAAATAAACATCACTTTGAAGTGTTGCTGCTAGTTCTGAATGAATTTCTGAAATCGCTACCTTTCTGTCTTTTGCTCTTTTATTGATGAATGTAATGGACTCATTGGTTGCAATTCGATACATCCAAGAATACAATTTACTATCTCCTTTAAAAGTCTCAATATTTTTAAAAACTTTGATAAAGGTATTTTGCAATACATCGTCCGCATCGTCATGAGAAATTACAATTTTACGAATATGCCAATACAATCGCTCTTTGTATTGCGAAATTAATTCGCGAAAAGCTGCCTCTTTGCTTTTCGTTTCTTTTAACTGATGTATTAAAGTGACTTCGTCTGTCAATTAAATTATTTTAAGATTAGACGGCTCGTATTAGAAAAAGTTTAAAGTTGTCTTCTAGATTTTGATTTAGAGTATCCAAAAAGTTTTTTTGCTTTAATTGTTTCAGCAATTCCCTTAGGCAACATGTGCTCCCATCCATCATCACCTTTGACAATCATTTTTAAAACTGTTCTAGAAAAAATATCCAAAATTTCAGCATCAAAGTCATCAATATTTACAAGTTTCCCATTATTATTAAAGAATTTATACAATTCTTTCATTCTTGGAGGGACTTTTAAATTTTCACTATTGATATACGCTCCAGTCTCTTGATCGTGATATGGATACATATATACTTTTAAATCTCTATAGAAAAGTTTTCCAAAAGCTTCTAAAATACCCCCACTTAGGTTGCGGTAATACTTTTCGTCAAAAATCTGAATTAAGTTGTAAACGCCCATTGCGAGTCCCATTCTTTCCTTTGTAAACTCACTAAAATATTCAACCAATTTAAAATACTGTTGAAAATTGGTAATCATTACATTCTGACCTAAAGAACACAATAATTCTGCTCTATCTAAGAAATCTCGTTCGTTAATTTCTCCTTCGGCACGAAGATTACTAAGCGTAATTTCAAAAATGACTTGTGTGTTTTCTTCTTTTACTTTTTTTTCTGCTAAGAAAAGCTTTTTCGACTTTTCATACATGTCCATATTTACCTTTGTTACCGGTCTAAAACTTCCACGCAGCGCTAAAATATTTTTTTTATAAAGTACTTGTGCAGGTAGAAGATTGATTCCGTCAGGACCAAACATCACTGCATTTGTCATCCCGTTTTTAAGGAGTTGTAGACTCATTAAACGATTGTCTACATACATAAAACGAGGTCCAGAGAAATTGATCATGTCAATTTCTAATTGATCTCCATCTAAATTGTCATAGAATGATTTTACCAATTCTTTTGGGTTGTCATTTAGGTAAAATGCACCATGAATTAGATTTACTCCTAAAATACCTAAAGTTTCTTGTTGTAATCGAGCATCTGTTTCTTTAAAACGAAGGTGTAAAATAATTTCATTATAATCCTCTAAAGGATCTAGCTGGAATCGGATTCCGACCCAACCATGGCCCTTAAACTTTTTAGCAAAATCGATGGTAGCAACCGTGTTTGCGTATGAGAAAAATAATTTATCAGGATGTTTATTTCTGCTTAGACGATCCTCAATTAAGTCAATTTCATGACGTAACATTCTTTTTAATCGAGGCTCTGTTACATAGCGTTTGTCTTCCTCAATCCCATAAATAGCATCAGAAAAATCTTTATCATAGGCACTCATTGCTTTCGCAATTGTTCCAGAGGATGCTCCAGCTCTAAAAAAATTTCGAACCGTTTCTTGCCCAGCACCAATTTCTGCGAAGGTACCGTATATGTCTGTATTTAAGTTGATTCGTAAAGCTTTGCTTTTTGTAGCAGGGATTGTACTTATTTTTTGGTCTCCTTTTAAAGAAATTGCCATGTTTTATTTTTATAAAGTCTAACAAATGTACTAAAATAGAATGCTATCAGTCAATTTTTATGCTATTTTTGTTATGTGATGAAACAAGTTGTAAAAGATTTTAAAATTACTTTTTTAGGTACAGGAACTTCTACGGGAGTTCCGATGTTGGCAAACGATCATCCTGTCAGTTTATCTCAAAATGAGAAAGACAAACGCTTGCGCGCTTCGATTTTAATTTCATGGGACGAGTTTACCTATGTAATTGATTGTGGACCGGATTTTAGACAGCAAATGTTGCGAGAAAATGTACGTGCAATTCACGGAGTCCTATTTACGCATGAACATTCAGATCATACCGCTGGCATAGACGATTTAAGACCCTATTGTTTTCAAATGGGTGCTGTACCTGTTTACTTAGATGCGCAAACATTAAAAAGTTTAGAACAACGCTTCGAGTATGTGTTTAAAACTGAAAATAGATATCCTGGAGCGCCTCGAATTCAAGTCAACTTGGTAGATCAAGCTAAATTTATACTCAATAATGTAACCGTTACTCCCATAAAGGCTTTTCACGGTCCTTTGTCAATTACTTGCTATCGATTTAACAATATCGCTTATTTAACCGATGTAAAAACGATTGATAAATCCGAAAAAGAAAAGTTGAAGAATTTAGATATCTTAATCGTAAATGCATTAAGAATTGAAACGCATCCTACTCACTTTAATCTTGAAGAAGCCCTATCATTTGTAAAAGATATTCAGCCCAAAAAAACATATTTCACCCACATAAGTCATAAATTAGGGTTGCATGACATGGTGCAAAAGAAATTGCCAGCAAATGTTTTTCTAGCTTTTGATGGATTGAAAATTGAAGTTTAGAGACCTTCACATTCCTTTTTTTTGAAAAGTAATTTTTGAATCAATTCATGTTGGCATAAGAATTGAATTACTTTAGAGAGATAATTTATCAATAAGATCTATGTTGCTGATATATAATCAGTTAGTATAAATAAATAAATATTGAATTTTCAATAAAAAAAATAAATGTCAGTTTGACATACATATAGCCTATGAGTAAGCCAAAAATAACCACTTTAGACAGTTTGTCTTTACACAGTGTTTTGAATGAAGATTCCGAGTTAATTCCATTAATGACTCCAGAAGATGAAGAGATCATTAATAAGGAAAGTGTTCCAGAAACATTGTCTATTTTACCATTAAGAAATACAGTTTTATTTCCAGGTGTAGTAATTCCAATTACCGCTGGTAGGGACAAGTCGATTCAGTTAATTAAAGATGCTAATAAAGGCGATAAAGTTATTGGAGTTGTTGCGCAAAGAGACGAAGATGTAGAAGAACCAGGGTTAAAAGATATTCATACCACAGGAGTCGTCGCACAAATACTACGTGTTTTAAAAATGCCAGACGGGAATACTACCGTAATCATACAAGGGAAGAAACGTTTTAAAATTGATACAATTCTTCAAGACAAACCTTATTTAAAAGCAACAGTTACAGAAGCTGCAGACGATAAGATCGTTGAAGATAAAAAAGAATTTAAAGCAATTATTCAAGATATACAAGAACAAGCTTTAGAGGTTATAAAAGAAAATCCAATGTTACCTTCGGAAGCTTCTTTTGCAATTAAAAACATAAAATCAGATTCTTTTTTGGTGAATTTTATTTCTTCAAATATGGATTTAAGTGTATTGCAAAAACAAGTTATTTTAGAAAAAGACAACCTAAAAGAACGAGCTTTGTTGGCTTTAAAGAGCTTAAATAAAGAGCTTCAAAAACTACAATTGCGAAATGATATTCAATCTAAAACAAGAGAAGATTTAGATCAGCAACAAAGAGAATATTATCTCAATCAGCAATTAAAAACCATTCAAGAAGAATTGGGAGGTGTTTCTAACGATGAAGAGTTAGAAGAAATGCGTAAAAAAGGTAAAACAAAAAAGTGGGGAAAGGAAGTAAAAGAGACTTTCGAAAAAGAGTTGGCGCGTTTGCGAAGAATGAATCCGCAAATGGCAGATTATGGAGTGCAACGGAATTACTTAGAATTACTTTTAGATTTACCTTGGGGAGCATTTTCTGAAGATAAGTTCGATTTAAAACGCGCTGTGAAAATATTAGACAGAGATCATTTTGGATTGGAAAAAGTGAAAGAAAGAATTATCGAACACTTGGCGGTTTTAAAATTGCGGAACGATATGAAATCACCAATTATTTGTTTGTATGGGCCTCCCGGAGTTGGTAAAACTTCTTTAGGAAAGTCTGTTGCTGAAGCATTAGGACGTAAATATGTGAGAATGTCTTTGGGTGGTTTGCGAGACGAATCTGAGATTCGTGGACATCGAAAAACATACATAGGTGCAATGCCAGGGAGATTAATTCAAAACTTGAAAAAAGCAGGAACTTCAAACCCTGTTTTTGTGTTAGATGAAATTGACAAACTAGCAAAAGGACATCAAGGAGATCCTTCCTCTGCCATGTTAGAAGTTTTAGATCCTGAGCAAAATACAGCGTTTTATGACAATTATTTAGAAGTTGGTTATGACCTGTCGAAAGTGCTTTTTATAGCTACGGCAAACAATATTGGCGAAGTTCCTTGGGCGCTAAGAGATCGAATGGAATTGATAAACGTTTCTGGTTATACCATTGAAGAAAAGATTGAGATTGCCAAGAAATACTTGTTGCCAAAACAATTAAAAGAGCATGGTTTAAGTGCAGAATATTTAAAGTTAGGCAAAGCGCAAATAGAAAAAATAGTGGTGGGGTATACCCGAGAGTCTGGAGTGAGAGGATTGGAAAAACAAATTGCTAAAGTAGTTCGTTTTGCAGCAAAATCAATAGCGCTAGAAGAAGCGTATGAAATTATAATATCTACAGACAAGATTGAAGACATCCTAGGCCCACCCAGACTAGAAAGAGATAAATATGAAAACAACGGAGTAGCCGGAGTTGTTACAGGATTGGCGTGGACTGCTGTTGGAGGTGATATTTTATTCATTGAATCGATTCTCTCCAAAGGAAAAGGTGTGCTTTCTATTACGGGTAACTTAGGAAAGGTAATGAAGGAATCGGCAACCATTGCAATGGAATATATCAAAGCAAATACTGTTGATTTTGGAGTAGAACCTGAGATTTTAGAAAAATACAATGTACACATTCATGTACCTGAAGGAGCAACACCCAAAGATGGCCCAAGTGCAGGGATCACGATGTTAACCTCTTTGTTATCCTCATTTACACAACGTAAAGTAAAAAGTAAATTAGCCATGACAGGAGAAATTACTTTGCGAGGAAAGGTGTTACCCGTTGGTGGAATTAAAGAAAAAATATTAGCTGCAAAAAGAGCAAATATTAAAGAAATAATCTTGTGTGAAGACAATCGAAAAGACATTCTAGAAATAAAAGAAACCTATTTAAAAGGACTTACTTTTCATTATGTTTCTGAAATGAAAGAAGTAATTGACATTGCATTGACAAAGCAAAAAGTAAAAAACGCTAAGAAATTACGATCATAAAAAAAATAGCCTCTTTTGATTCTTTCATACAAAAGAGGTTTTTTTTAGTATTACTTAGCCTCTTTTCAATCCGTTTAAGTGTTTAATAGACTAGCTGAAGTTCGGTTAAGGTTGTTGTCCTTCTTTATCCCATCTTAGCCAAGAGGTATCTCGATTGATTTCTATTGCTTTGGTTGCAATGAAATCGGTAATCCTTTTCAAGACTTCAATCGGTTTCATTTCCATATCAGGAAATACTCGATTACTAGAACCTGTAAATGTTGGGATCTCATGACGTTGCAACCAATTGATCAAATCTTGGTTGGTAAATTCTCTAAGGATTGGGGCCATAAAACTTACCGGAGAATAGGGGTCTATCAATTCTTCAGTGGACGAATTATAAGTTAAATTCAATCCCTCTTTACCAGCAAATAAGAACTTCCTTCCTACTGTTTTTTTTCTTTTCACAAAGGTACTCGATACTTTTTTGTGTCAATTTGTGCAGCAAGCTTTAATGCAGCAGGTCCTTCTCCGATAATTGTAAATTTTTCATTTAAAAAATAAATAATTATGAATGCGGGCAACTGTAGCTTTTATGAACTTGCTCAATTATTTACTTGAAGAATTCTTTTGACTTCTCCCAATGCACATCCATTTCAGTTAAAGTCATATCAGAAAGGTTTTTTCCTTCCTTTTTGGCAGCATTCTCTAAAAATTGAAAACGATTGATGAATTTTTTGTTTGTTTTCTCTAATGCATTTTCTGGATTTACATCGATAAAACGGGCGTAGTTAATCATTGAAAATAACACGTCACCAAATTCTTTTTCAGTGTTTGCTTTATTCCCTTTTTTTATTTCTTCGTTTAGTTCTTCCAGTTCCTCCTGTACATTTTCCCAAACTTGCTCGGGTTTTTCCCAATCAAAACCAACACCAGTTACTTTTTCTTGAATTCGAGATGCTTTTACCAATGCAGGTAAGCTATTAGGCACACCCTCCAATACAGATTTTTTGCCTTCTTTGAGTTTTAGTTGTTCCCAATTTCTTTTAACATCTTCTTCGTTATCAACTTTTACATTTCCATAGATGTGAGGATGTCTACTAATTAGTTTGTCCGAAATCGAGTTGGCTACATCGCCAATGTCAAATGCTTTTTTTTCACTTCCTATTTTTGCATAAAAAACAATATGCAGCAATACATCTCCTAATTCTTTTTTTATTTCTTGTAAATCATTATCCAGAATAGCATCAGCAAGTTCATAGGTTTCTTCGATTGTAAGATGACGAAGACTTTCCAATGTTTGCTTTTTATCCCAGGGACACTTCTCGCGAAGCTCATCCATAATATCTAACAATCGATTAAAAGCAGCTAACTGTTCTTTTCTTGAATTCATTTTTTATTGAGTTTCAACGTTTCTGTAATAAAACGCGCTAACGAAAGAAACTGTAGCCTGCATCAGCGCAATACAAAGAATGCATCAGAATCTTGTTATACACAATACTACGAAAAACGGAGATTATACCTTTTCTGAATTTTCTGTAGCAGTTGCCTCTATTTTAGAGAAGTCTAAACCGGCATCCACTAAAATATTATACCATTGTATGATCTTCTTTATGTTTGAAGTATATACTCTTTCCTCATCGTATTCTGGCAATATTTCAGAAAAATAACTCTTCAGTTTATTTCCACTCTCTTTGTGAGAAATACTTTCTTTTCCAGCTTCTTTTTCAAATATTTTTTTAAAAATATTTAGCAATAAAACTTCTTCTTCATAGGTATATATGGCAATGTTTTCTAACATGCTAATATTCTGAGTTGAAGTAATCGGAAATCTCTTTTTATCGTGTAAAGAGGCGACGATAACCCCTGTCTTTGTTTGTGAAACTACTTCGAATAATCCTGGTTTACCAGTAACTGCAATAATTTTACTAAATTCCATCTGTGTCTTTTTTATCTTAATTAAAAGCTTATTTACCTTTTTTTATATTTGGAAAACGCATTCTATAGTCTGCTTTAATCTTTCCTTTTGAAATATTTTCTAATTTCTTTTTAATAATTCTTTTCTTCAATGATGAAAGTTTATCCGTAAACAAAATCCCCTCAATATGATCATATTCGTGCTGAAATACTCTCGCTGCTAAACCTTCTAAAACTTCTGTGTGTTTTTTAAAGTTTTCATCCTGATATTCAATGGTTATTTTTTCTTTTCGTAAGACATCTTCTCGAACATCTGGAATGCTCAAACAGCCTTCGTTAAAAACCCATTCTTCGCCTTCTTCCTTTATAATTTGAGGATTTATAAAAACGCGATTAAAATTTTTTAAGGCAAAACGATCTTTTTCCGATAAACCTTCATCATCCGCAAAAGGAGAAGCATCAATTAAAAAAACACGAATTGCTTTTCCAATTTGTGGAGCAGCCAAACCAACACCAGAAGCATTATACATGGTTTCTTTCATGTTAGAGATTAACTGATCTAACGCTGGGTAATCTGCGTCAATGGGAACTCCTACCTTCCTTAAAACAGGATCTCCGTAGGCAACAATAGGTAATATCATTTATTTGTTTTTAAGGCTTCAAAAGTACGATTTACAATTTCGATTCGCCAATTTTAGATTGTGAATTTATAGTTTAAAATCAATTTAAATTTCTTTTTATTGATTATAAAGGTAAGATTGTAAAATTATTGTGGCGCTAATTTCATCCACCAATGCTTTGTTTTTTCGTTGATTTTTGTTCAGACCACTATCAATCATTGTTTGAAAAGCCATTTTAGAGGTAAAACGCTCATCTACACGATGTATTGGGATTTTTGGAATTTGTTGTTCTAATTTCTTTAAAAAAGGAACAATTAGTGTTTCACTTTCACTATCCGTATTGTCCATTTGCTTTGGTTTTCCCACCAAAAAGAGATCTACTTTCTCTTTTGAAATATAGGTCTTTAAAAAGCCTAATAGCTCTTTAGTATCTACCGTTGTTAATCCAGAAGCAATAATTTTCATTTCATCTGTAACGGCAATACCTGTTCGTTTTTTTCCAAAATCAATAGCTAAAATTCTCCCCAAATTATAATATTTTACGCAAAAATACGAAATTAAACAACGATCGGTAATATGTTTAAAAAATGTATATTTGTCTAGGTATTTAACCTTAGTTTTATATTTGTAGAAACGAAACAATTTAAATGAAAGAAATTAGAGAAATTATAGAATTAGCATGGGAAAATCGTGATTTGTTGAAAGAAGAAAAGACAATTCAAACAATCCGAAAAGTTGTTGATTTATTAGATAAAGGTGCTCTTAGAGTTGCAGAACCTACAGCATCTGGTTGGCAAGTGAATGAATGGGTAAAAAAAGCAGTTGTTTTATATTTTCCAATTCAAAAAATGGAAACTTTAGAAGCAGGGATATTTGAATATCACGATAAAATACCCTTAAAAAGGAATTTTGCTGAAAGAGGAATCCGAGTAGTGCCCAATGCAGTGGCGCGTCATGGATCTTTTATAGCCTCTGGCACAATATTAATGCCAAGTTACGTTAATATAGGAGCCTATGTAGACGAAGGTACCATGGTAGATACCTGGGCAACCGTTGGATCGTGTGCTCAAATAGGTAAAAACGTTCATTTATCTGGTGGTGTTGGTATTGGAGGAGTTTTAGAACCTTTGCAAGCCGCCCCAGTGATTATAGAAGATGGTGCTTTTATCGGATCTCGATGCATTGTTGTTGAGGGGGTACGTGTAGAGAAAGAAGCTGTCTTGGGTGCAAATGTAGTATTGACAATGAGTACCAAGATTATTGATGTAACTGGTGATACACCAATAGAAATGAAAGGAATTGTACCTGCAAGATCTGTAGTCATTCCTGGAAGTTATGTGAAAAAGTTTGCAGCGGGAGAATACAATGTTCCTTGTGCATTAATTATTGGAAAAAGAAAAGAAAGTACAAATAAAAAAACATCCCTAAATGACGCCTTGAGAGAATATGATGTAGCTGTTTAAAAAAAAATTGATGAAAAAGATTACCGCAATTATTCCTACATTAAATGAAGAAATCCATATTGAAGAAGCTATCAATTCGGTCAGATTTGCCGACGAAATTATAGTGATCGATTCTTTTAGTAGTGATAAAACAGTAGAATTAGCCCAAAAGCACCATGTAAAAATCATTAAGCGAAAGTTTGATGATTTTTCTTCACAAAAAAACTTTGCGATCGATCAGGCACAACATGATTGGATTTATATTTTGGATGCAGATGAAAGAGTAACGCCTGATGTAGAAAATGAAGTGTTGGAAGCCGTTAAAAACCCTGGAAATCATGTTGGTTTCTATGTGCGAAGATCTTTTTATCTTTCTGGAAAAATTGTCAAATACGGAGGTTTTCAAAGAGATAAAGTAGTCCGTTTATTTTTAAAAGAATTCTGCAGATACAACGGAAATCACGTTCATGAAACGATCTTAGCGAATGGAAAATTAGGTTTTTTTAAGCATAAAATTGACCATTATTCATACCGGAATTATAACCACTATATCGAAAAACTAAATCATTATGCCGCTTTAAGAGCAAGACAATTGCAAGCGCAAGGTAAAACGGTAAATTTATACCATATTTTAATCAAACCTCCTGTGCGTTTTTTTGTACATTATATAGTTCGCTTAGGTTTCTTAGATGGATTTTCAGGTTTTTTAATTGCAAAAACACACGCATATGGGGTTTTGACAAGATATATTAAACTCTGGTTATTCAATCAAAAAATTTCCTAAATGAAGAAAGATGAAGTACCCGTAATAGATGCTGTAATCATGTGGGTAGATGGGAACGATCCTTTTCATAAGGCAAAAATGGAAAACTATTTAGAGTATTCTCATGCTATAAATAACAAATCTTTGAGAACTCGGTATGATCATGTAAATGAAATCGAATTCTGCGTAAAGTCAATTTTAAAATATGCAGAATTTGTTAGAAATATTTTTATCGTTACTGACAACCAGACGCCAGATTTTTTAAAAGACCAAGCCAAAGCACAACGAGAATTCCCAAATGTTTTTATTGTAGATCACAAAGTAATTTTTGAGGGCTACACACACTATTTACCAACATTTAATTCAAGATCAATAGCGACGATGATTCATAGAATACCGGGTCTTTCTTCCTCTTTTATCATTTTTAATGACGATGTATTTTTAATAAAAAAAGTATTTCCAACCGATTTTTTTATCAATGATAAGCCAGTTATTCGCGGCGTTTGGAAGCCTTTTGATGAAAATGTCTTTTTTAAAAAAGTAAAACGCGTTTTTTTACAACGATTTAATAAAGTAAAACTAGAAAGAGCAGGACACTATAAGGCACAACAACTGATTGCAAAGAAAACAGGGTTTCATCAATATTTTAAATCCCATCATGTTCCGCTCCCAATCAGAAAATCTACTATTGATACTTTTTTAAAGGAACATGAAGAAGCTCATATCAATAATATTACTCACCGATTCAGACATGCTACTCAATTTTTACCCGAATCATTATCAAATCATATCGAAATAAAAAATAATACGGCTATTTTGTTAAATGATTATAAACTATCTTACATTCAAAACTACAAGAAACCTTTTTTATGGTTAAAATATAAATTAAGAAGTGCGGATGAAAATGGAAATAAATTATTTTTATGTTTGCAAAGCTTAGACCAGTGTCCCCCCGTGAAATTGAGTTTTATTAAAAAATGGCTTCAAGAAAAGTACAATTAAGCAATGATGAGTGATTTAATAAAAGAAGCATCCCAGCACTTAACAGACGGAAATGTCCTATTGTACCCAACTGATACCGTTTGGGGAGTTGGATGTGATGCCTGCAATTTTGAGGCGGTTGCTAAAGTATTTCAGCTTAAAAAAAGAGCTGAAAGCAAGAGTCTAATTGTTTTGGTGAGTTCTATTTCTATGTTAAAAAAATATGTGACTGTTCCTCAACGTGTGATAGAACTTCTTAAAAAATCAAAGAAACCAACAACAATTATTTATGAACATCCAATAGGATTTGCAAAAAACGCAATCGCCACCGATGGTACCATTGCCATAAGAGTTGTACAAGATTCATTTTGCAGAAAATTGATCAAAAAATTCCAAAAACCAATTATTTCAACTTCTGCAAATATAAGCGGAGCAGCAACCCCAAAATCATTTCAAGAAATTAGCCAACCAATTTTGGAAGGTGTTGATTATATAGTAAATTTGCACGAGAATCGAGCCTGTACAAAACCTTCTACAATTTTAAAAGTCGTAGGCAGCGAAGTTCAGGTTTTAAGAGCATAAGAATCAATCTAAAAGAGGCGTCAATCCGTGACAAATAGCAATACAAATTTCAAAGCGGCAATTTCATCAGAAATTTTCACCGTAATTTCAAAAGCATCAAAATTATTATCCATAGACAGTTATGTGATTGGAGGTTTTGTACGTGATTTTTTCCTAAAAAGAGGTACTGCCAAAGACATCGATATTGTAGCCATTGGAAGTGGGATTGAATTGGCTGAAAAAGTAGCCCGTTTACTGCCAAATAAACCAAAAGTGCAAGTTTTTAAAACCTACGGAACTGCTATGTTGCGTTATAAAGATGTTGAAATTGAATTTGTAGGTGCTAGAAAAGAGTCCTATTCAGAAGAAAGTAGAAATCCTGAAGTTTCTGAAGGAAGTTTGGTAGACGACCAAAATAGGCGCGATTTTACAATTAACGCGTTGGCACTAAGTTTAAATGAGTTGAATTTCGGTGATTTGTTAGACCCTTTTCATGGGATGTATGATTTAGTAAATAAGAATATTAAGACCCCTCTAGATCCAGACATTACCTATTCCGATGATCCCTTGAGAATGATGCGGGCCATTCGATTTGCAACGCAATTAAATTTTACAATCGAATCGAATTCCCTACAAGCCATTGCGAAAAATTCTGAAAGATTACAGATTATTACTCGCGAACGTATTGTTGATGAATTGCATAAAATCCTATTGTCTGCAAAGCCTTCAATTGGTTTTTTACATCTAGAAGAAACAGGGTTATTGAGTCAGATATTACCCGAGTTAATCAACTTAAAAGGAGTAGAAGAGGTAGAAGGACAGAAACACAAAGATAATTTCTATCATACACTAGAAGTTGTTGATAATATTTCAAATAATACAGAAGATGTTTGGTTGCGATGGGCGGCACTATTGCATGATATTGGGAAAGCACCCACCAAAAAGTTTAGTAAAAAAGTAGGTTGGACGTTTCATTCTCATGAGTTCGTGGGCGCTAAAATGGTTTACAAACTGTTTAAGCGATTAAAAATGCCACTAAATAACAAGATGAAGTTTGTCCAGAAAATGGTCTTATTAAGCTCTCGACCAATTGTATTGGCGAGCCAAGTTACCGATGCCGCAGTGAGGCGTTTGGTATTTGATGCTGGTGATGATATTAATTCTTTAATGACGCTCTGTGAAGCCGATATTACCACCAAAAACCCAAAAAAATTTAAAAGATACCATCAAAATTTTGAATTGGTTCGTGACAAAATTAAAGAAGTTGAAGAAAGAGATCGGGTACGTAATTTTCAACCACCCGTTTCCGGTGAAGAAATTATGAAAACGTTTAATTTAAAACCGTGTAAAGAAATTGGTCAAATCAAAGAAGCAATTAAAGAAGCGATTTTAGATGGTAAAATACCAAATGAGCATCAAGCTTCTTATGCTTTTATGATTGAAAAAGGAGAGCAACTAGGACTTCAAAGACACTAATTACTTTAAAAAGACATGGTTATATTTGCAGAAATCCCAGTACTTTCTGGAACATTTCTACAGACCCCACCTATACAAATTAACCCCCCACGTTGTCTTCCGTAATTTAATGCAAATCGATGTGCCCCTACGGTATAACTTCCGCCTACATTGTAGTAATGAATTTGTTGGTCGACATCGTCATTCCCATAGTTGTAAATATCGTTTATATAAACAGCTAATTTTGACGTAGCATTGTATTCAACAGTTCCACCAGCCCAATTTTTTCGATCATCATTGGTTGCTAAAAGCTGCGCTTCAAAACGCAACGACTTTCCTTTACCCATTTTGTAGGTAGCTTCACTTACAAAGATGTTAGCATTGATTTCTCCAAAGGTTTCTTCAATATATCTTTTGTTATAGGACTGGTTTACATAATAAAATATAGTGTTCCATTGTTTGGACCATTTTTTACGAACTTCGAAACTCAGATCTGAAAAATACTTTTGGCCAAAACCAAAGAAATCCATTTCATAATCAAAACTAGCAAAGTCATAATCTGCCTTTAGCCCATGCCAAGAGGAGAAGTTTAAAGCAACTTTAGCTCCGTATTTTCCACCTAAGAAAGTCCCTTTTTTTAGCTTATAAAAAACATCAATTTGCCCTCCAATTTCACCAGATTTAATAAGAGATGGGTCTTGAAAGGAAACTTGAGGTTGTGCTTGATAAACATAGATGTTTGTTAATAGATAGTCGTGCTGTTTTGTTAAAGCGGGCAAGTAGTTTACTACACTTTCATTGTAAATGTTTCCATTGGCTTCTCTGTCAGAAAAAAGGTTCATATTTTCCATCCTTCTAAACGTTGCATTGATACCGAGTCCTTTTTTTGCATATCCAAAATTCGCTAGCACAGCTGCTCCTTTTTTTGCATTTTTGATTTGATTTTGAATGATTACTGCATCTTTTCCTTTGGCAACATACTCAAGATTGGAATAAAAATGATCTTTTGAAAACTCTATTCGGCTAGAAAATAAATCGGTTCTGTTGTTGTAATCAAAATTCGTTTCGGTCTTTTCTTGCGACCGACCTACATAACTAAACCCAGCACTCAAAGATGAAGTTTCAAAGTTTAGGGCAGATGAGATGTCAAAGTCCGAATTAAAACCAATGATATTTCCTTTAGAAATAGCAAATCCTTTTCGTTGGTTTGCATAAAAACTAGTAAAATGTAAGTATTCTTTTGGACTATATTTAAAGCGTCCACCTAGAAGGGCATTGTTAATCCCTAATTGACGATCTTCCCAAGATCTTAAAATGAGGCCACTTCCAAACTGTTCATAAAAATGCCCCAAGGTAACTTCTATTTTACCTGTATTATATCCGAGATAGTACAATCCCAGATTTGTTTTGTCTAAGTTTGGAGAATAATTTAGCATCGCTTTTGGTTCATAACTTTCTACTTGCAAACCCGCATAAAAGTTTTTATAAGAATAGTCGATTTTAAAAAAGTTATTCGATCGAAATCGGTTCGATTCCAGAAAATCACCTGTTTTTGAATCATCTAAGTAATATTGAGAATTCGATTCAAACCCGTAAGAAATATCATGGTCTTCTTGTGAAAATGAAACGAAAGAAATTAGAAGTATAATGAAGAGTATTGATTTTTTCATAGGTAGGATAATTACGATTATTTAGAATGCTTTTTTATGATTTCATACAATTCCTCTTCCGCTCCTGGAGCATATCCCGTATGTCTGTATACAATTTCATTGCCTTTTAGTACCACTACATGCGGAATCAAAGTAATATTCAGTGCTCTTTTTAATTCCTGGTTTTTATCCAATAAAATCTGATAGTCCCATCCTTTTCCGTTGATCATTGGTTTAATTCTTTTCTGGGTGCGAGAATCGTCCGTAGACATCGCAATAATCTCAACACTTGTTTCCTCTTGCCAATCTTCATAGACATCGCTAATCGCATCTAGCTCATTAATACAAGGAACACACCAAGTAGCCCAAAAAGCTAAAACGGTTACCTTATCCTTGGAAAGTTGACTTTCAATCGATACCGATTTGCCTTTTAATGTATTTACATTTATATTGGGAATGTTTTTCTGAGAGAAGCAAGTTGCCGAAAAGGCAACAAGAAAAAGGAATACTATTTTTTTTATCATTGGGAGATTTTGTGTTTAAATGAAAGAAAACTAGGAAGCATAGTGAACCTAAATTGATTTTTTATCTTGATTGCTATTTGTTTACATTAATATTTGTTAATAAAAATTTGTTTATGTATTAAAATTTACTGTTATTTACTCAGTAAATTAGAAAAATCATTTCAGTAACTAAATTCAAATATAAATAATTAACTAATGAAATCCTTCAAGTCAGCCTATTTTATTGCAGTTATCACAACTCTTTTTTTATTTTCATGTGCTTCTTCAGAAGAACCAGGAGATACAGTTACTCCTCCGCCAGTATCATCAGTAACGTCGATTGTACTTTCCTCCGACAAAACTTCTTTTGATGAAGGTGAATCGGTTGTTTTTGCTGTAAAAACAAATTTAAATACAGTAGTTACCTCAGATTCTTCTTTTAAAGTAAATGGGACTAGTATCTCTGGAAACTTCTATACACCACCTTCCCCAGGAACTTATTCGGTTGTTGCAACCCATGATACATTTACGAGTAATCAAGTTACGCTCACCGTAAATGAAGTTGCTACGGTAACCGCTATCGAAATTTCTTCAAGTGAACTCGCACTGGCAATTGGACAAGTAACTAACTTTTCGGTTGCTGCTACTTACAGTGATGGTTCTACACAAGATGTAACAGCCGACTGTCAGTACGTTGTTAATAATACGGTTTTTAATGGCAGTAGTTATTTAGCTACCGCTGCAGGATCGGTCACTGCAAAAGCAACATTTTCTTCAATAACCAGTAATGAAATCACCATTCAGGTATCGGATGTTTCCTTACCTACAACTTATACGAAAAAAGCAATTATAGAAGATTATACCGGAACCTGGTGTGGATGGTGTCCACGAGTCTCTTATGCCATTAGTTTGGTAGAAGCGGAAACGGATAAGGTTTTTGCCGTAGGAGCACATATTGGTGATGCAATGGAAAACACATATTCATCTGCATTAAAAAACGCATTTGAAGTTACAGGATATCCAACGGCCTATGTCAATAGAGCAGCAGAGTGGAACTACCCAGAACCTAGTAATGTAGCGCAGGCCGTTAATACTGCTCAAGGGTCTACAAATGTAGGTTTGGCAGTGGGGGCTTCTTTAGATGGATCTACAATGAATATTTTAGTGAGTACTGGTTTTGCTGAAAGTGTAAGTGGAACTAAAATAGTAGTTTTTGTTTTAGAAGATGGAATTCTTGCCAATCAGGCGAACTATACAAGTTATTATGGCGGAGGGAGCAACCTTTCAAACTTTGAACACAATCATGTTTTAAGGTATTCAGCAACAGCTGTATTAGGAGATGATACTGAATCAGCAGTAGGTTTAACGCACAAACCATATACTGTTAATCTTTCTTCTTACGGAGTTTCTAATGTTGAGAATACCGCTGTTCTTGCTTTGCTAGTAGACGCTACAGGGAAAGTAGTTTTAAACGCCCAGTACACAAAAGTAAATCAAAGTACCTCCTTTGATTAATTATGAGGATACCTAATTAAAATGAAACTGTCTTTTTAAGGCAGTTTTTTTTGCTTAAAATTTTGCCACTTGATAGAATGAAGATGTGTAATAATCGCTCAAAAAAGATGGCAGAAATGAAACGAGCGATTATTTCTAATTCCTCTTATCAATTTTCGATTTGATGCCTATACTGAAAGTGATTTTTAAACGGGCTACAATACTTGTTTAGTAAACATCCAGCAGAGCTGTCTTCCCAGAGGTAATTTGCTTAGAGCAGCTCATTTTGTAAAAATAAAAAGAACTTTGTTTCATTGTTTAGCTAAGCGATTGCATATTTACGAGTTTGAAGTATTCTCCTTTGTTGGCAAGTAAATCTTGGTGTTTTCCTTCTTCCACAATTTTTCCTTTTTTTAGCACCACAATTTTATCTGCTTTCTGAATGGTAGACAATCTATGTGCAATGACTAAAGAAGTTCTATTTTGCATCATTTTTTCTAAAGCAACTTGAACCAGTTGTTCCGATTCAGTGTCTAAAGCAGAAGTTGCTTCGTCTAAGATCATGATTGGTGGATTCTTTAAAACGGCTCTGGCAATTGACAACCGTTGTTTTTGACCTCCAGAAAGCGTATTTCCACTATCCCCAATGTTCGTGTCAAATTTCTTTGGTAAATGTTGAATGAACTCATTTGCATTTGCAATTTCTGAGGCTTCTAATACGGCCGAGTCTGTTGCGTTTTGAGCACCCAATTTAATATTGTTTGCAATCGTATCATTGAATAGGATGGAGTCTTGTGAAACAATACCCATTAGCGCTCGCAATGATTTTTTGGTAACCGTTTTAATGTTTATGCCATCAATAAATATTGCGCCTTCATTTACATCATAAAAACGAGTTATTAAATTGGCTAATGTAGATTTTCCACTTCCAGACTGTCCTACCAAAGCAACCGTTTCTCCTTTTTTAATGGTGAGTGAAAAGTCTTTTAAAACCTCGTCATCCTTATATTTAAAAGCGATGTTTTTGAATTCAATTTCATTTGTAAATTCATTTTTCACAAGTGCATTTTCGAGGTCTTTAATTTCATTATTAGCATTCAAAACATCCATAATTCTTTCTGCGGAAGCCTCTCCCTTTTGTATTTTGTAAAATGCCGTTGTAATTAATTTTATAGGGTTCAAAACGGTATAAAACAAGACAATGTAGCCAAAGAATTCATCGGGTTTTAAATTGCTAGTTTTTGATAAAACCTCCGAACCTCCATACCATAAAATGGCAATGATGGTTGCAGAACCTAAAAACTCACTCATTGGTGATGCCAGTGTTTGTCTGTGAAAAACACTGGTCATCAAATTTTTAAACTCTTTGGTAGATGCGTTGAACTTTGAGGCTATTATTTTTTCAGCATTAAAACCTTTTATGATTTTTAAACCGGTTAAGGTCTCTTCTATAAAGGATAAGAAATTACCGGTTTCTTTTTGGGCTTTTACGGATTTTGCCTTTAGTTTTTTACTGATTGAAGAAATGATAAATCCAGAAACTGGCAATAAAATAAACACAAAAAGTGTCAATTTTAAACTCATGAAAAACATGATGGAGATTGCAATAATTACAGTTAGTGGTTCTCTTACAATCGTTTCAATAGATGTTAAAATAGAAACTTCCACTTCTTGCACATCTGCGGTCATTCTTGCAATAATATCTCCTTTTCTTTTTTCAGAAAAATAAGCAATGGGTAAGGTTACGACTTTATGATACAGTTCATCACGCAATTCTTTTACAATTCCAGTTCTTAAAAAAGTAATGGAGTAGGAGGCTAAGTAACGAAAGAAATTTTTCAAGAAAAATAACGATAACGCTAATAAACAGATAAACAACAACGTGTTGATTGTTCCTTCCGTTTCTATTTTTATAGAGATGTAATGGTAAAAAAGATCTTTCAAATAGCCTCCAATTTGGGGAATACCCTCGTAAGTAGGCTTTGTGGTTACTTTATTTTCTGTACCAAATAAAATTCCTAAAACAGGGATAAAAGCCAATACAGACAGCACATTAAAAATGGCATATAAAATATTAAATACCACGTTCAATACGGTGTATTTTCGATATCCTTTTTCGTAATTTAAAATGTCCTTAAAATAGCTCATTATTTCAGTTGCATTTCTTTAATAATTCGTTGAATCTTTGCATCCAGTTCTACTTCAGTCTTTTCTGCATTATTAGTGGTATCTAAAGGAGTATTGACACTAAAATAAAACTTAATTTTAGGTTCCGTTCCACTTGGCCTCGCAGCAATCCTAGTTCCTTTATCTGTTTGATAAATTAACACATTTGATTTTGGTAATTCAATATTGATTTCTTTGCCTGTGATCAAGTTCTTTTCAATAGAGGCGTTGTAGTCTGAGAGCGTTACAACCCTTTCCCCATCAATTTCCGTTAAAGGATTGTTTCGCATGTCGCTCAATATTTGCTGAATTTGTGCAGCACCATCCATTCCTTCTTTGACAATCGCAATTAAATGTTCCTTATAAAAGTTGTTTTCCACATAAATCGCTAACAATTCTTTGTAAAAAGAACTACTATTTTGTTTTGCATATGCAGCAACCTCACAGGCCAATAGCGTTGCCGTAACAGCATCTTTATCTCTCACAAAATCACCAACCATATAGCCAAAACTCTCTTCACCACCTCCAATAAAGTCCATGGTTTTATAGTCTTGAATCATTTTGGCAATCCATTTAAAACCTGTTAAACCCACTTTGGTTGCTACTCCGAAATTTGCAGCAATTTTATTGACCAATTCTGTTGAAACAATCGTTGACCCAATGAATTGATTTCCATTGATACGGCCTTCCTCTTTCCATTTTTTTAATAAAAATTGTGTCATAACAACCATGGTCTGGTTCCCATTCATCAATTTCATTTTTCCATCAACATCTCTAACAGCCACCCCCAATCGGTCACAATCTGGATCAGTACCGATCACAATATCTGCACCGATTTTATTTGCCAAATCAGTAGCCATTTTTAAGGCTTCTGGTTCTTCTGGATTTGGAGATTTTACAGTAGGAAAATCGCCATCAGGAATTCTTTGTTCTTTAACAATATGCACATCCGTATATCCTGCTTTTTCCAATGCCTCTGGAACTGAAACAATAGAAGTTCCATGTAAAGAAGTAAAAACAATTTTTAAATTTTTACGATCTATGTTTTCTGACAAAGAACCATTTTTTACGGCACCTTCCACAAATGCATCATCCACAGTTTTTCCAATTTCCTCGAGAAGCGTATTGTTTGCATTGAAGTTTATTTCAGAAAAGTCAATCGCTTTTACCATGCTGATAATTCCATGATCATGAGGAGGAACAATTTGTCCGCCATCTGCCCAATATACTTTGTAACCATTATATTCAGGCGGATTGTGAGAAGCTGTTAAAACAATACCCGCATCACAAGCTAGATGACGTACTGCAAAAGACAGTTCGGGTGTTGCACGTAAATCTTCAAACAAAAACACTTTGATGTTATTTGCGGTGAATACATCGGCAACAAGTTTTGCGAATTTTTTGCTATTGTGTCTGCAATCATAGGCAATGACAACTTTCAGTTGTTCTTTCTGAACGTTTTTAATCAAATAATTAGAAAGTCCTTGTGTAGCTCTACCGAGTGTATATTTATTGATTCTGTTGGTTCCAGCACCCATGATCCCCCTCATTCCACCAGTACCAAATTCGGTGTCCTTATAAAATCGGTCTGTCAATTCTGGTGAATTGCTGTCTATGAGTTGCTGAATTTCTTGTTGTGTTTCTGCATCAAAAGTAGAAGAAAGCCATTGCTTCGCATTCTCTAAAATTTCGTTCATTTCGTTATTATTTATTACTGCAAAGATACAGTTTAGAAATTGAGTTTTTCTTTTATTCTATAGTGTTTTATAGTGTCTTTTGATTTTATGATGAGTTCCCCAATAAATCCAGATAGAAACAATAAGGTTCCCAAAATCATAGCAGTTAGGGCGATGTAAAACCATGGATTCTCGGTCACTAAAATAGTACTAGAACCCTTGTACAATTTATACAATTTTACGGCACCTATGTAAAATGCCGAGATGGTACCAAATAAAAACATAAAAGTTCCCCACAGCCCAAAAAAGTGCATGGGTCTTTTACCGAATTTTGAAAGAAAAGAAATGGTGATTAAATCTAAAAAACCATTGACAAAACGTTCCATACCAAACTTGGTAACTCCATATTTTCTTGCTTGATGCTGTACTATTTTCTCTCCAATTTTAGTAAAACCTTCGTTTTTTGCTAAAACAGGAATGTAGCGGTGCATCTCTCCGCTCACTTTTACAGTTTTAACCACAATGTTTTTATAGGCTTTTAATCCGCAATTAAAATCGTGTAATTTTAAACCAGAAGTTCTTCTGGCAGCCGCATTAAATAATTTTGAAGGGATATTTTTAGTAATAAGGTTGTCGTAGCGTTTCTTTTTCCATCCCGAAATTAAGTCGAAATCTTCTTTGATGATTAAATCGTAGAGTTCAGGAATTTCATCGGGATTGTCTTGTAAATCTGCATCCATGGTAATGACTACATCACCTTGTGCCAATTCAAAACCTGCATCCAAAGCTTGAGATTTTCCGAAGTTTTTCTGGAATCGAATGCCTTTTACGGCCTCGTTTTCTTGAGATAGTTTTTCGATCATGTTCCAAGAACGATCGGTACTCCCATCATCAATAAAAATAAGTTCGTATGTATAACGATTGGATTGCATGACTTTTGCAATCCAATCGTGTAATTCTTGTAAGGATTCGTCCTCGTTAAGAAGTGGTATGACTACCGAAATATCCATAGGTTAAAAATTAAAGCGAATTTTTGAAGAAACAAAAGTAACCCTAATTCTACTTTTTACCTAAAAAGGAACCTTTTTAACTTGAATTTAGTAATTGTCTTCTTCTGTTCTTTTCATTATAGCCCCAGCAATAGCAGAAGATACGAAGCCTAAAAAAGCGAATAATAATAGTCCTAAAGAATCTCCAATAATCGTTCCTTGAAATTTCGATTGCATAGCTACTTGTGCTTCGGTCTGTTCCTCCGTTAATCCCCTCTCTAGGTATGCTTGTGTTTGCACTTCTGCTACTTGAGTATAAAAATCAGGCTCAATTAAGGTAGAAAATACACGAACATAAATAACATTGATTAATGTTCCCATTAATACAATACCAACACCAATTTTTACAGCTTGTCCCCATGATAAAAAACCTCCATTACTTTTTTTGAATTTTGAGTTACCAATGATCGGAAATAAAATTAAGCAAACTGCCAAGACTCCGATATTTATAAGTCCCCCAGTAGTAGTGAGATGCATCGCTGCGGCATAGAGCAATAAGTTTGTGAAAACAACAATTAATCCATAATAAAGCCCATAATTTAAAATAATATTTTTACTATTCGCTTGGTTTTCCATGATTTTAATTTTTTAGTTAAAAGTTGACAAATGTATTAAATTCCTTTTGATGTTTATAAGTATTAATTAAACAATTGATTAGTAGTCAAAATTTTAAAAAGTTACAAAATTTTGACATTTTTTTAACGGTAGAATTAAAAATAGATTGTAGATTTGCTGCGGCAAGTTCTACACAACTAGCTCCCTTTGAATCCTCCAGGGCGGGAACGCAGCAAAGGTATTAGGTTGTAGCAGTGTGATGTAGGTAGCTTGCCATTTTTTGTACCCCAAAGTTTCCTTTTAAATGGAGCATTTCTCTCCGTTCTTTTTTCTTCCATTTGTAGTGAAACCCTAAAAACTATTGTAGTAACTTTTACAATTGTTTATAAAACATAAAAAAATACTTTTATTCCAGATATAAAATTGTGTTTGAGTGCCTATCTTTGCTTTTAATAGAGAAGCGATTCTCTTTTTTGTAGCACGCTAAAGAACGCATGGTGAAAATCGCTTTGAAACTCACATAACATTGAATTCATAACTAAATACATTCATATGAAATTTTTTATCGATACAGCAAATTTAGCACAAATACAAGAAGCACAAGCTTTGGGTATTTTAGATGGAGTAACCACCAACCCTTCTTTAATGGCCAAAGAAGGAATTACTGGACAAGCAAACATCATCAATCATTACAAAGCAATTTGTGAATTGGTAGAAGGCGATGTATCAGCAGAGGTAATTGCAACCGATTTTGATGGAATGGTAAAAGAAGGAGAAGCTTTGGCGGCCTTAAATCCACAGATCGTGGTGAAGTTACCAATGATAAAAGATGGAATAAAAGCCTGTAAATATTTTTCATCAAAAGGAATTAAGACCAATGTAACCTTAGTATTTTCAGCAGGACAAGCATTGTTAGCTGCCAAGGCAGGTGCTACCTATGTGTCTCCTTTTATTGGTCGTTTGGATGATATTTCTACGGACGGATTAAATCTAATTTCAGAAATTCGTTTGATTTATGATAATTACGGGTTTGAAACTCAAATTTTAGCTGCTTCTGTGCGTCACACCATGCATATTATTGATTGTGCAAAAATAGGTTCCGATGTAATGACAGGACCTCTAAGTGCTATTGAAGGTTTGCTTAAGCACCCTTTAACCGATATTGGATTGGCAAAATTCTTAGCAGATTATAAAAAAGGAAACTAGAAAGTTTTTCGTTTTTAGTGACTCACTTCTAACTGATAACTTTTTAAATCTTTCAAAAGGTTTAAAAAAAATGTACCCAAAAAAAGAATTAGCACAATTGGTTATTGCAGCCTGTCATCAATTTGAAATTGATACGGTTGTCATTTCTCCGGGTTCGCGAAATGCGCCATTAACCGTTGGTTTTTCAAATCATAAAGATTTTAAAACAATCAGCCTAGTTGATGAACGTTCTGCTGCTTTTTTTGCATTGGGTATCGCCCAACAAACCAAAAGACCCGTTGCTGTTTTATGTACTTCAGGATCTGCATTACTAAATTATTATCCGGCCATTGCAGAAGCTTTTTACAGCAATATTCCATTGGTTGTTATTTCTGCCGATCGCCCAAAACATTTGATTGATATTGGCGACGGTCAAACAATTCGACAAGAAAATGTCTTTGAAAATCACATTTTGTTTTCGGCAAATTTAATCGAGAACCCAAGATTCAAAGCTCGGAATTCTCAGTTACTAGGAGAAGCCCTACAAGTTGCGACATCCAATCAAGGTCCAGTGCATATAAATGTTCCTTTTGATGAACCGTTGTATGAAACGGTAAAGACCTTAGAGAACTTTCATTTCCCTCATATTTCGATGAGTTCTGTGGACAATTCACACGTAAATTATTCTTTTTTTGGCGATGTTTGGAATGCTGCCAAGAAGAAAATTATATTAGTAGGCGTTAATTATCCAGATGAAAAAATAAACGAGCTGATGCATTTTTATGCCGACGATTCTTCTGTTTTAATCCTTACGGAAACCACTTCTAACTTGCATCATAAAAATGTAGTAGATGCCATCGATCAATTGATCTTTTCTTTAAGTGATGCCGAATTTAAAGCATTGCAACCAGAGGTGTTGATTACTTTCGGAGGCATGGTGATTTCCAAAAAAGTCAAGCAATTTTTACGAAAGTACCCCCCAAAACACCATTGGGATATTGATTCGAAAAAAGCGACAAATACCTTTTTTTGTCTCACAGAATTTATTCAACAAGATCCAATTGCCTTTTTTGAAACCTTTCACAAACAAGTAAATAAAGTAGCAACAGATTACCAACAGAAATGGTTGCGATTACGAGATGAGAAAAGAGCAAAACATCATGGGTATTTGTCCACCATTGAACATTCAGACTTTAAAGTTTTCGAACAGGTTTTAGAGAGTATTCCGGCACATTCGAATCTGCAAGTGAGTAACAGTGCTATTATTCGATATGCACAGTTATTCTCTATAAAAAAATCCATCAATGTTTTTTGTAATCGCGGAACTAGTGGGATTGATGGGAGTACGAGTACTGCAATTGGAGCCGCTTTTTCAAGTGAAAAGCAAACCGTTTTTATTACGGGTGATTTGAGTTTCTTTTATGATAGCAATGCTTTATGGAATGCACACATTCCTGCAAATTTTAGAATTATCATTATAAATAATTCAGGAGGGGGTATTTTTAAAATCATTCCAGGTCCATCTACCACCAATGCAACAGCTTATTTTGAAACCCCACATTGTTTAACTGCTGAAAATTTGTGTAAAATGCACGGTTTTGACTACCAAGTAGCAGCAACTACCGAAAACGTACAAAACGAATTGCAAGGGTTTTATACACCCTCAGAAAAGCCAAAGATTTTAGAAATTTTTACGCCAAGTGCAAAAAATAATTTAGTTTTAACAGCCTATTTTAAATATATACAGTAATGGATTTACAAGAAGGAGATAAAGTGCAGCTCATTATAGAGACCGAAACCAATTTAGGATATACGATTTTAATTGATGAGGAATATGACGGTTTGTTATATCGAAATGAAATTTTCCAAGATTTGGAAGAAGGCATGGAAGTTACTGGCTATATAAAAACACTCAGAGAAGATGGTAAAATAGATGTTTCATTACGACCACAAGGTTTTAGAAATGTAATCAATTCGGATGTAGACAAAGTACTTCATAAGTTAGAAGCGAGTAGAGAAGGGTTTGTTTTATTGACCGATAAAAGTTCCCCAGAAGCGATTCGATTTCAAATGCAAATGAGTAAAAAGGCATTTAAAAAAGCCGTTGGAAACTTATACAAGCAAAAACGAATCACTATTGAATCAGATCGAATTGTCTTAATAAAAGCGTAAAATATGATAAAAGCGGATTGGAAAACAGTCAAAGTATACGAGGACATTACCTATACAAAGTCGAACGGAGTTGCCAGAATAGCCTTCAATAGACCCGATGTTCGGAATGCGTTTCGACCAAAAACGACCAAAGAATTATACGATGCCTTTTACGATGCAAGCGAAGACGTAAATATAGGTGTTGTTTTATTGTCTGCAGAAGGACCAAGTACCAAAGATGGAGTGTATTCCTTTTGTTCAGGAGGTGATCAAAAAGCCCGCGGACACCAAGGTTATGTAGGAGATGATGGCTACCATCGTTTAAACATACTCGAAGTACAGCGATTGATTCGTTTTATGCCAAAAGCAGTAATTGCTGTTGTTCCAGGCTGGGCAGTAGGTGGAGGTCATAGTTTGCATGTTGTTTGCGATTTGACATTGGCTTCAAAAGAACATGCTATTTTTAAACAAACAGATGCCGATGTTACCTCATTTGACGGGGGTTATGGTTCAGCGTATTTGGCAAAAATGGTCGGTCAGAAACGAGCAAGAGAAATTTTCTTTTTAGGAAGAAATTACTCAGCACAAGAAGCCTATGAAATGGGGATGGTAAATGCTGTAATTCCGCATGAAGAGTTAGAAGATACCGCATTTCAATGGGCACAAGAAATTTTAGAAAAATCGCCAACCTCTATAAAAATGTTGAAGTTTGCCATGAATTTAACCGATGACGGTATGGTGGGACAGCAAGTTTTTGCTGGTGAAGCCACCCGATTGGCCTATATGACCGAAGAAGCAAAAGAAGGAAGAGATGCTTTTCTGGAGAAAAGAAAACCCAATTTTCCTAAAAAGTGGATCCCATAAATATTTTTTTAGCGCGCTACAATCTTTCAATGTAAGTTATCTCATGTAGTGGAAGTATAAATGTTTGAAATGTATGAAATCACAAGTAGTTACTTTTTTAATACAATGTCCAGATCAAAAAGGATTGGTTGCTAAAATTACAAATTTCTTTTACGAAAAAGGGTTCAATATTTTAAGTAGCCAACAGTATGTGAATTCCATAGAAAAAAAGTATTTCATGCGCATTCGATTGGATGCGGAGGAAGCGAGCATTTCTAAAACAGCTCTTGAAGCGTGTTTTTTAAAAATGGCCAAACCCTTACAACTAGACTGGTCTGTGAATTTTGGGGGCGAAAAACAAAATGTTGCCATTATGGTCTCTCATACAAGTCATAATCTATATGATTTGCTAGCACGTCAAAAAGAAGGGAGTTTAGAATGTAATATTAAGTTGATTATTAGTAATCATCCTAAATTGAAACCTATTGCAGAAATGTTTGGAGTTCCATATCATTATTTACCGGTGACAGCAGAGACAAAATTACAGCAAGAATCTCAAATCATAGCACTATTGGCGTCAAACGAGATCGATTTGGTGATTATGGCAAGGTACATGCAAATATTATCTTCCAATTTTATCAATCATTATCCAGAGAAAATTATTAATATTCATCATTCTTTTTTACCCGCATTTCAAGGTGCAAATCCCTATAAAAAAGCCTATGACCGGGGTGTAAAATTAATTGGAGCTACGGCACATTATGCTACAGAAGATTTAGATGAAGGGCCAATAATTGTGCAGAATGTTGAATCTGTAACACACGATAGTACCCCGAAAACGTTAAAAAAAATAGGGGCAGATATCGAAACGTTGGTTTTGTCAAGAGCAGTAAATTGTCATTTGCAAAGTCAAATTATTGTTTCTGGGAACAAAGCGATTGTTTTTCCAGAGGCAGGAGAGTGATTTAAATGAAGAAGCATACGAAAAAAAAATTCCCAGAGAGGGGATTCAGAATTCATAAATTGTACACCTATTTTGAAGATGATCTGTATTGGGCGCAATTACGCAAAACACATTGAAGAATTGGCGAATGAAAGACCTGAACATCCGGTGGTTTTTCTAAAGCCAGATTCTGCTATTTTACCGAGGAAAAACCCCTTTTTTATACCACCATTTTCAGACGATATTCATTATGAAGTGGAGGTTTTGGTGAAAATTAATAAAGTTGGCAAATACATTTCAGAAAAATTTGCGCACAAATATTATGATCAAATTGGTTTGGGAATCGATTTTACCGCTCGCGATGTGCAGGCAAAATGCAAAGAAAAAGGCTTGCCTTGGGAAAAAGCAAAAGCCTTTGACGGCAGTGCGGTAGTTGGCGAATTTTACCCAAAAGAATACTTTGATTTAGAAAATTTAAAATTTCAATTGACCAAAAACAGCCTGTTGGTTCAAGATGGAAATACCAATGAAATGCTTTGGAAAATCGATGCATTGATCAGTTATGTATCGCAATACTTTACCTTGAAAAAAGGCGATATTATTTTCACGGGAACACCAGCAGGAGTAGGGCGCGTTGTAGAAAACGACGTTTTAGTAGGAACCATAGAAGGGAAAGAAGCTTTTCATATTCGAGTAAAATAGGGTGTACATTGACCACGCTGCAAAGTAAATACAGCGAGGGTTCCTTTTAGAAATCAACATAAAATGAAAGCAGAAATTATAACAATTGGAGACGAGATTTTAATCGGTCAGATTGTAGATACAAACTCACAGTGGATTGGAACTGAATTGAATAAAATTGGCGTTTCGGTATACCAAATAACCTCTATTCAAGATGACAAGCAGCACATTTTAAACGCATTCAAAGAAGCACAAGAAAGAGCTGATATCGTATTGATTACTGGAGGATTAGGTCCTACAAAAGATGATATTACCAAACATACCATTGCAGAATACTTTAATGATACCTTGGTTTTAAACGAAGATGTTGTTGCTCATATAGAACAGTTGTTTAAAACCTACAACATTCCTTTTGGCAATCTAAATCGTTTGCAAGGAATGCTGCCTACAAAGGCCATCTACCTTAAGAATGAAGTAGGAACTGCACCGGGAATGTGGTTTCAAGAAAACAATACTGTTTTTGTTTCGATGCCTGGTGTGCCTAACGAGATGAAACATCTAATGCGGAATTATGTACTGCCGAAAATTCAGCAAGAATTTCAACTTCCCTTTATCATTCATAAGACCATAATGACCTATGGACAAGGGGAAAGCATTGTTGCCGGACGTATCGAAGATTTTGAAAACAATTTACCTTCCTATGTCAAACTAGCTTATTTGCCAAATTATGGACGTGTTCGACTGCGATTGACAGCAAAAGGGAACGACCTTCGAGTTTTAGAAGACACCTTAGCCACTTTAATTGAACATCTGTATCTACTCATACCAGACATTATTGCAGGTTTGGATGAAACAGGTACGATTGAGCAAAAAGTGGGGGATTTATTGAAAGCAAGAAATCAGACAATTTGTACCGCAGAGAGCCTCACAGGAGGAAGTATTGCCGCACATCTAGTTGCCGTTCCAGGTGCTTCCGCGTATTTTAAAGGGAGCTTAGTGGTGTACACCGCATTGTTAAAGCAAAGGCTTCTAGATATTCCAAAAGAATTCATTGAAAAACACCGTGTTGTGAGTCCCGAAGTTGCCCAGCAAATGGCCATCAATGCAAGAGCAATCATGCAAACAGATTATGCGGTTTCAGTAACTGGAAATGCAGGTCCAACCACAGACGTAAATACGGAGGGTGTTGGATTTGTGTACATTAGTATTGCTTCCCAAAAGGGGGTAATAACCCAAGACTTTAACTTTGGCCAACCCAGAGATAAAGTCATCAAAAGAACTGTAAACAAAGCCCTTGAATTATTATCGAAAGAAATTGAGAAAATTTAGCAAATTTGTTTTGTTGGAACTCAAAAAAATGTGTAAATTTGCACCTCGTTTAGAGATAATACAATAAAAACGACCCAGAAGAGATGTCTAAAGTTTGTGAATTAACAGGAAAAAAAGCCATGGTAGGAAACAATGTTTCTCATGCTTTGAATAGAACAAAAAGAAAATTTAACGCGAATCTTATGACGAAGCGTTTCTATATACCAGAAGAAGATAAATGGGTACGCCTAAAAATATCTGCATCTGCGTTAAAAAATATTAATAGATTAGGTATTTCTGCAGTTATTAAGGACGCGAAAGCGAACGGATTTTTAACGAAGTAATCGCACCTCAATAAATATATACAGAGATGGCAAAAAAAGGAAACAGAGTTCAAGTGATATTAGAGTGTACAGAACACAAAGCAACTGGTCAACCAGGAACTTCTAGATACATCACAACTAAGAATAAGAAAAATTCTCCTGATAGAATGGAAATTAAGAAATTCAATCCTATCTTAAAGAAAATGACAGTTCATAAAGAAATTAAATAATTAGGACATGGCAAAGAAATCAGTAGCATCGTTACAGACAGGAGCAAAAAGACTAACCAAAGCTATAAAAATGGTAAAGTCTCCAAAAACAGGAGCTTACATGTTTGTAGAAACAATTTTAGATCCTTCTAAAGTAAATGACTTTTTAGCAAAAAAGTAATTACTTTACACACAAAATATTTAAAGCTACTTCCTCATATAGAAAGTAGCTTTTTTTATATCTTTACATTTTTGCGAACCATTAGATACCAAAATCGCGTTTCCAATAGATTAAATAGTGGCATTCCAATGCTCTGTAGGAGCTGTGGCTATGATTTTAGAAAGTAAGAAATAGCACAAATACAAACTATGAGTTTTTTTAAAAACATATTTTCAAAAGAAAAAAAAGAATCCTTAGACAAAGGCTTGGAGAAAACAAAAACGAGTTTTTTTTCAAAACTATCGAAAGTTGTTGCTGGAAAATCGAAGGTAGACGATGATGTTTTAGATCATTTAGAAGAAGTTTTAGTAGCCTCAGACGTTGGTGTTGCTACTACCTTAAAAATTATAAACAGAATCGAAGAACGTGTTGCCAAAGACAAATATGTGGGTACCGATGCTCTCAACGAGCTGTTGCATGAAGAAATTGCCGGATTATTATCTGAAACCAACCTTGGCAACGAATCTGAATTTACAGTTCCTGCAACTAACAGCCCACACGTGATTATGGTAGTGGGTGTAAACGGAGTGGGAAAAACAACAACGATTGGTAAATTGGCCAGTCAGTTTAAAAAACAAGGCTTAAAAGTCGTCTTAGGCGCAGCAGATACTTTTAGAGCTGCCGCCATTGATCAATTACAGATTTGGGCAGACCGAACCCAGGTGCCTATTGTACGGCAAGAAATGGGTTCCGACCCAGCCTCTGTGGCTTTTGATACGCTTAGCTCGGCCCTTACACAAAACGCTGATGTGGTGATTATAGACACTGCTGGACGCTTGCACAATAAGGTAAACTTGATGAACGAACTCACAAAAATAAAACGGGTTATGCAAAAAGTTGTTGCCGCTGCACCGCATGAAGTTTTGTTAGTTTTAGACGGTTCTACAGGACAAAATGCTTTTGAACAAGCCAAACAATTTACCAAAGCCACGGAAGTTACTTCTTTGGCAGTTACAAAATTAGACGGGACTGCAAAAGGGGGCGTTGTCATTGGAATTTCTGACCAATTTCAAATTCCTGTAAAATACATTGGTGTTGGTGAAGGCATTGACGACCTGCAAGTATTTAACAAGCATGAGTTTGTAGATTCTTTTTTCAAGTAAACTGCTAAAAATAATATTTGCCTTATTTTTCGATACTAAGAACCGCCTGATGCGGTTTTTTTTGTTTCAATAATATAACAATCTCACTGTAATCACGTTGATTTTTTTTGTTAAAAAATTAAATTAACATTTGTTTATTAAAAATATTTTTTTACTTTTTTAAATTTCAGAAGAAAAAAAACAGGTAGTGTCCTAAACTGGCGCTTTTGTAGAAATTGTAAAATTTAGAACTGATAATCAAGGTTTTAAAAAAACAAAAACCCACTTTATTATGGGGGATGCACGTTCATTGAAATACTAAAAGTTTCTTAAAAGCCGTTATTACAGGGATTGTTGCTACGTCGTGTCCTAAATTGGCGCTTGGAAAAAAGGCGTTGGTTTTGTGGGCAATGCTGCTCAATTCAATACGAGTAAAACCACACGATACTATTGTGCCCTTGCTTTTTATATAGTTACTTTTTTTATTCCTTATCTTTGAGAAACAAATATTCTCATGAAAAATAGCCTCATTTTACTCGTAATCGTCCTTTTATTAGTAGCTTGTCAACAAAAAGCGCCAACACCTTTTTTTACAAAATACAATGAAACCGTTGCTTTAGAAAAACAAAAAGCACATGAAAACAAGCGCATGCAGTTTCAGCTTTTTCAATCGAAACACATCGATTTAAACGACGTTTTTAAGCCTTTCGAAAAAGAACTTTCTGCCTTCTCAGAGGCCAATTACGAGGCGTTAAAACCCTTAATTTTAGAACAAGACATTCCGTCACTCCAACAAAGTGTGAAAGCAGGAAAACTGACTTATGAAAAACTGACCTTGTTCTATTTATATCGAATTCGGAAATTTGAAAGCGATTCGACATTGTCTTTAAATAGTATTATTTCATTAAATCCGAAGGTATTAGCACAAGCAAGAGAAAAGGACAAAAACAACGTATCAGACTTGTTTTTTGATATTCGTATGTATGGGATGCCTGTTTTGTTAAAAGACAATATCAATACCAAAGACATGGCCACCACAGCGGGGGCTGTTGCCATGCAATACAACGATACCCAAAAGGATGCTTTTATTGTTGAGAAATTAAAACAAGACGGAGCATTGATTTTAGGAAAAGTAAATTTAAGCGAATGGGCCTATTTCTTCTGTTCAGGTTGTCCTTTGGGCTATTCAGCAATGGGGGGTCAGACGCTAAATCCTTATGGTCGCGCTGTTTTTGAAACTGGAGGCAGCTCAGCAGGGAGTGGAGTAGCGGTAGCAGCAAATTTTGCTGTGGCTGCTGTTGGAACCGAAACTTCAGGGTCCATAACATCACCTTCGAGTCTGAATTCTGTCGTGGGATTGAAACCAACCGTAGGCGTGTTAAGCAGAACCGGTATTGTACCCATTTCCTCCACCTTAGACACCCCCGGACCCATGACTAAGAACGTCACCGATAACTACATTCTCTTAAAGGCAATGTTAGGAAAAGACACTACAGATGCTGCTTCAATTAGCTACGAATTGGATGCGGAGCTAGAAATGGATGCCCCCTTAAAAGGAAAAAGAGTTGGGGTGTTAAAATCCTTGTTAACCGATTCAATATATGCAGAGACAATGGGCACCCTGCGAAAAGCAGGAGCCGAATTGATTACAATTAGCCCCCCAGAAGTTTCATTTGCTGGTTTCATTACCTTGTTGAATATTGAAATGAAACACGATTTGCCAACGTATTTAACTACTCACGCTAGCACATCTGTAAAAATTAACAGCATACAAAGCGTACTCGATTTTAATAGAAAAGACAGTTTGTTACGCGCACCCTACGGGCAACAACTCTTTGAAGGCATTGTAAATGATACCACTACTTTGGCAGAATTGGAAGTGATAAAGCAGCGGTTACAATTGGAAGGTGCAACGTATTTCAGTGCTTTAAACACCGAGAATTTGGAGGCAGTTTTATCCATAAACAACTATCATTCTGGCATGGCAGCAATGGCAAATCATCCCACTTTAACAGTGCCTATGGGGTATAAAGAATCTGGTGAGCCTATCAGTTTAACCTTTATTGGAAAACCTTTTACAGAATTAAAATTATTGGCATTGGGCTCTGCATTTGAGCAATTGACAAAAACAAGAAAAATGCCCAAGAAATATCAGTAATCAGTAAATAGTGCATAAAAAAAAGCGAAGTTGTACAACTCCGCTTTTTTTATAGCTGTTATGTAGGTATCTTAAATGCCCAATGAAGTAAACAATTCCGTTAATCTTGGTTCCGAAGGTCTAGGTGCATTCGCATCGACAATATTTCCCTTTGGATCAACTAAGATAAATCGTGGAATTCCATTTATTTTATAGGCTTTTTGAAAAGAAAAATCTTTTCCAGACCAAAGTTGAATTCCGCCCATTTGTTTTGCCTTTACAAAATCTCTCCATTTCTTTTCTGCAGCTTCCCAAGAACCACCATTTCTTCTGGATTCATCGGTAGAAATACTTACAAATTCAATGTTTTTATTTTTATAGCTGTCTTCTAATTTTTTCAAATAAGGAATTTGTTGAATGCAAGGTCCACACCAAGTGGCCCAAACATCAATATAAACATATTTTCCCCTAAAAGAAGCCAAGGATTTTGTGCCCCCTTTATAAGCGACATAATCGGTAAAAGCAGGGGAGGGAGTTCCAGGTGCATTTTGTAGATTTTCTGCATAGGCTTTTTGGAAGAAATTGACCATTTGTACACTTTGTTTTTTGGCATCTGCTGATAAGGTACTGTCCAAATTTTTATAAGAGCTAACAATGCTATCAAAATCTTTTTTCAAACTTGCTACTTTTTCTTCAAAGGATTGTTTGTCTAGTTTTAAAATCAATTCAGGATTTCCAATACTTTTACTCATTGCAATTTGAGCTAAGATATAATTGCTATTGTCAGCACCCTTTCCCGTATAGGTAAAACTTTCCATGAATACCTCTGCATCTCCAGTGATCTGAATATCAAATCCATTTTTAAGATACAAAGGAGCTCTTTTAGCGAAACTTGTTTGAAATGTATAAATGTCTGCTTTCTCCACTTTTAAAGTATCGTTGAAAGAACCATCGGTGTTGATTTTAATCGTTTTAAGAATGCCTGCTTGATTACTAATAGTAATTAAAGAATCTTTGTTGTTCTCTAATTTACCTGAAACTCTAGCATAGTCTTTAGGAGCTTCTTGTCCACATGATGTTAAGATAGCGATGCTAAAAAGTAATAGTCCTAATTTTTTCATTCTTTGAAATTTAAATTTGATAGCAAATATAGTACATTATAGAATATAAATAGTTAAAATAGTTGTGTATGCAGCTTCAAATTTGCACTTTTGAAAAACAATACAACCGTTATGAGTACAATACATTATATCGATTCCCAGCCGCTTGATTTAGTGAAAATCCAAGAAATTATTTCCTCGGACGCAACATTAGCACTGTCGGATGTTGCCATTCAGAAAATCGAGAAATGCAGATTTTATTTGGATGAGAAAATGAAATCGATTTCGAAACCTATTTATGGAATTAATACTGGTTTTGGAGCCTTGTACAATGTAAAAATTGCGGGCAATAATTTACAAAGACTACAAGAAAATCTTGTGATGAGTCATGCATGTGGAACAGGAGAAGAGGTATCTCCAGAGATTGTGAAATTGATGTTGCTGTTTAAAATCCAATCCCTAAGTTTTGGGCATTCGGGCGTGCAATTGGTCACGGTGAATCGCTTGATTGATTTTTATAATAATGCCATCTTTCCAGTCGTGTATTCCCAAGGTTCTTTGGGAGCCTCGGGAGATTTATCGCCTTTGGCACATATGTCGCTGCCATTAATTGGTTTGGGGGAAGTACGGTATAAAAATGAAAAAATTACTGGAGAAAAAGTATTAGAAATTTTCTCTTGGAACAAAATAAATTTACAGTCCAAGGAAGGTTTGGCATTGCTTAATGGAACCCAGTTCATGTCGGCCTTTGGAATTCATTGCTTATTGCAATCTCACAAGTTGTCCTATTTGGCGGATTTAATTGGAACCCTTTCTTTGGAAGGTTTTGATGGAAGAATAGAGCCTTTTAATGAATTGATTCATTATGCAAGACCCCACAACGGACAACTAAAAACAGCTGCAAGAATTAAAGATTTTTTACAAGATAGTGCATTGATTTTGCAAGAAAAACAGCATGTTCAAGATCCCTATTCTTTTCGATGTATGCCACAAGTGCACGGAGCAACAAAAGATACCATTCAATTTGTAACCAAGACCTTTTTAACAGAAATAAATTCAGTGACTGACAATCCCAATATTTTTGTGGAAGAAGATGCCATTATTTCTGGTGGAAATTTTCACGGTCAGCCATTAGCATTAGGGCTTGATTTTTTAGCCATAGCAATTGCGGAATTAGGGAATATTTCTGAGAGAAGAACCTATCAGTTGGTTTCTGGGCACCGTCATTTACCCCCGTTTTTAGTGTCAAATCCAGGATTAAATTCAGGATTTATGATTCCGCAGTATACGGCTGCAAGTATTGTGAGTCAGAACAAACAATATGCAACGCCGGCGAGTGTCGATTCGATTGAATCGAGCAATGGGCAGGAAGATCATGTTTCTATGGGCGCCAATGCTGCAACCAAGTGTAAAAAAATAGTGGATAACTTACAAGCTATTTTGGCAATTGAACTCTTTACGGCTTCTCAAGCATTGAGTTTTGGGAATGGCAAAACGTCTCCCTTTTTAGAATCGATGGTGGGTTTGTTTCGACAAGAAGTTTCGATTGTGCAAGAAGATAGGGTGTTGCATTATGACATTGCCAACGCCTCGAAATTTATTGCTTCTTTAGAAATTGATTCGAAAGAATTGTTTGACTAAAAAATAGCTTACAAAAAAATCCCAAAAGCTTGTTTGGGATTATAATGTTAAGATTCAGAAGTTGTTTCAGAACTTATTTCTGGGGTTGTTTCTGTTTCCGTTCTTATTTCAGGTTTTTTCTTTCCTTTCTTAATTTTGATTGTCAATGCACTTTTTGCTTCGTCTAGATCCATGGCAATGGTATCGCCTTCGGAGAGTTTAGAATTTACTATCTCTTCTGCTAATGCATCTTCAATGTACTTCTGTATGGCTCTTTTAAGCGGTCTTGCACCGTACTTCTTATCAAACCCTTTCTCTGCTATATAATCTTTTGCTTTGTCACTTAGATGCAAGGTATATCCTAAATCTGCGATGCGCTGAAGTAATTTATCCAATTCAATATCGATGATGGAGTGAATGTCTTCTTTTTCGAGCGCATTAAACACGATGACATCGTCAATTCTATTTAAAAATTCTGGAGCGAAAGACTTTTTCAATGCACCTTCAATCACCGATTTTGCATGTGCGTCTGCCTGTGCATTTTTTGATGTGGTTCCAAAACCAACACCACCACCAAAGTCTTTTAGTTGACGAGCACCAATGTTGGAGGTCATGATAATGATGGTATTTCTAAAATCAATCTTACGCCCTAAACTATCCGTAATGTGTCCGTCATCTAAAATTTGCAATAAGGTGTTGAATACATCGGGATGCGCTTTTTCGATCTCATCTAATAAAATTACAGAATAAGGCTTTCTTCTTACTTTCTCCGTTAGTTGTCCTCCTTCTTCGTAGCCCACATATCCAGGAGGCGCTCCAATTAAACGAGAGATGGCAAATTTTTCCATGTATTCGCTCATGTCAATTCGAATTAAAGAATCGTCAGAATCAAATAATTCCCGCGCCAAAACTTTAGCCAACTGTGTTTTTCCAACACCAGTTTGTCCTAAGAAAATAAAAGAACCAATCGGTTTATTAGGATCTTTTAAGCCTACTCTGTTTCTTTGAATGGCTTTTACTACTTTGGTTACTGCTTCATTTTGACCGATTACTTTTCCTTTAATAAGTTGTGGTAATTCGTGCAAACGATTGGTTTCTGCTTCTGCAACTCTGTTTACAGGAATCCCCGTCATCATAGAAACAACTTCTGCAACATTGTCTTCGGTCACCACTTCTCGATTTAGTTTCGAGTGGTCTTCCCATTGTTTTTGTGCAGAATCTAATGCCGCTTCGATATTTTTTTCATCGTCTCGTAATTTGGCAGCTTCTTCATATTTTTGCCCACTGACTGCTTTTGTTTTGCGGTCACGGATTGTTTCTAATTTTGTTTCCAGTTCTAAAACTTGTTGTGGGACAACAATGTTTGTAATGTGAATTCGAGAGCCCGCTTCATCCAAAGCATCGATTGCTTTGTCAGGTAGGTAACGATCTGTCATGTATCTGTTGGTTAACTTTACACAAGCTTCTATGGCATTGTCGGTATAGTTTACATGATGGTGTTCTTCATATTTACTCTTGATGTTTTGTAAAATTTGAATGGTTTCTTCTACCGAGGTAGGTTCTACGATTACTTTTTGAAAACGGCGTTCTAGTGCACCGTCTTTTTCAATGTTGGTTCTAAATTCATCTAAGGTTGTTGCACCAATACATTGTATTTCTCCTCTTGCTAGAGCAGGTTTCAACATGTTGGAGGCATCGAGAGATCCGGTGGCACCTCCCGCACCAACTATGGTATGAATTTCATCGATAAATAAAATGATGTCGTCGTTTTTTTCGAGTTCATTCATGAGCGCTTTCATGCGTTCTTCAAATTGACCCCGGTATTTTGTTCCCGCAACCAAACTGGCCAAATCTAAAGAAACCAAACGTTTGTCAAATAAAATTCGAGAAACTTTACGTTCTATAATTCTTAATGCCAATCCTTCTGCAATGGCAGATTTACCTACACCAGGTTCTCCAATTAGCATTGGGTTGTTTTTCTTTCGTCTGCTTAAGATTTGAGAGACCCGTTCGATTTCTTTTTGTCGACCCACTACAGGGTCTAGCTTCCCCAATTCAGCAAGAGCCGTTAAATCTCTTCCAAAGTTATCTAGTACGGGTGTTTTAGATTTTTTGGATACTTTTCCTTTTTGAGGTTGTTTTGGTTCGAATGGGTTTGATTTTTCTGATTCAAAAGCATCATCAGAGGGAGTTTCTGCAATTGGGTTCGAAGGTAAATCGTCGTTTACATGTAAATCTTTATAGATGGCTTTTGTACCATCATAATTTACATTGTATTTGTGCAATAGTTTTGTTGCTGGGTCATTTTCATTGCGCAAAATGCAGAGTAATAAATGCGCAGTATCTATGGCTTCACTTTGGTAAAGTTTTGCTTCTAAAAAAGTGGTTTTAAGTGCTTTTTCTGCTTGCCGTGTGAGGTGTAAGTTTTTAATGTTATTTTGTGTTTCAAGGGAAGGCTCTGCTGGATTCAACTGTTCTAGTTTTTTGCGCAAGAGCAGGAAGTCAACATCAAAAGCGGTTAAAATTTCAATTGCTTTTCCATTTCCCTTTTTAATCAATCCTAAAAGAAGATGTTCTGTGCCAATAAAATCGTTGCCCAAACGCAAAGCTTCATCTTTGCTGTAGGTAATTACGTCTCTAACCTTTGGTGAAAAATTTTCGTCCATATCTTTTTTCTTTATAGTGTAAATTTAATCCTTTTTTTAGAAGAAAAATACAAAAAATAGCTTGTTGGGGAGAAAAGTAAGGATTAGGGGCTTTAAAAACTGCAAAAGTACTTGAAAATCAGTAAGATAAATCAATGTTAAAAAATGCATAAAAATGTTGATAACTCTTTGCTTATAGAAACGCTAAAACCTTTGTAAATACTGAGAGAAATAGTATCTTGCCTTGTTTAAAAAATAGGACTAAAATTTAATAGGATATAAATATGGCAGACGGAGAAAAGTTAATTCCGATTAACATTGAAGAGCAGATGAAATCTGCGTACATCGATTACTCGATGTCAGTGATAGTTTCAAGAGCATTGCCCGATGTAAGAGATGGTTTAAAACCCGTTCATAGAAGAGTATTGTTTGGGATGCATGAGTTAGGAATTAAAGCAACTGGATCGTATAAAAAATCGGCAAGAATTGTTGGGGAGGTTTTAGGGAAGTATCACCCACACGGGGATACTTCAGTGTATGATTCTATGGTGCGTATGGCTCAAAACTGGAGTGTACGCTACATGATGGTGGACGGTCAAGGGAACTTTGGTTCTGTCGATGGTGATTCTCCAGCTGCAATGCGTTATACGGAAGTTCGAATGCAGAAAATATCGGAAGATATGTTGGCGGATATCGAAAAGGATACTGTTGATCATCGTTTGAATTTCGATGATACCTTGCAAGAGCCAACAGTGTTGCCAACAAGAATTCCAAATCTATTGGTCAATGGAGCATCTGGAATTGCGGTGGGTATGGCAACTAATATGGCGCCACATAATTTAACAGAAGTTATTAACGGCACCATTGCTTATATTGATGATAATGATATAGATATTGATGGATTGATGCAGCACATAACTGCGCCAGATTTTCCAACAGGAGGGACTATTTATGGGTACGATGGTGTAAGAGATGCTTTTCATACTGGCCGTGGACGGATTGTAATGCGTGCTAAAGCCGTTATTGAAGAAGTGAAGGGCAGAGAGTGTATTATTGTTACAGAGATCCCTTACCAAGTGAATAAGGCAGAAATGATTAAAAAAACTGCTGAATTGGTCAATGACAAAAAATTAGAAGGAATTGCAAACATCCGCGATGAATCTGATAGAAATGGAATGCGTATTGTATATGTCTTAAAACGAGATGCAATACCAAACATCGTTTTAAATAAATTATACAAATACACCCAATTACAAACTTCTTTTAGTGTCAATAATATTGCGCTTGTAAAAGGGCGTCCAGAACAATTAAATTTAAAGCAGCTGATTCACTATTTTGTTGAGCACCGACATGAAGTTGTTGTTCGAAGAACAGAATTTGAATTAAAGAAAGCAGAAGCAAGAGCTCATATTTTAGAAGGCTTAATTATTGCATCTGACAATATAGATGAGGTGATTAAAATTATTCGAGGATCTAACAATGCAGATGCAGCCAAAGAGGCTTTGATTGCTCGTTTTGAATTGTCTGAAATTCAGTCCAAAGCAATCGTAGAGATGCGTTTGCGCCAGTTGACAGGATTAGAGCAAGACAAATTGCGTGGAGAATATGATGCGATTATTCAAACAATTGCAGATTTAAAAGATATTTTATCAAACGAACCAAGACGTTACCAAATTATAAAAGACGAATTACTTCACATCAAAGACAAATATGGTGATGATCGTAGATCTGTCATTGAATATGCAGGTGGAGACATGCGAATTGAAGACATGATTCCAAATACCAAAGTAGTGGTTACGATTTCGAATGCCGGCTATTTAAAGCGTACAAATCTTGAAGAGTATAAGGTTCAGAACCGTGGAGGAAGAGGTCAAAAAGGAGCAACCACTCGAAATGAAGATTTCTTAGAGCATTTATTTGTTGGAACCAACCACCAATATATGATGTTCTTTACCCAAAAAGGAAAAGTGTTCTGGATGCGTGTGTATGAGATTCCAGAAGGGGGTAAAAGCACCAAAGGGAGAGCCATGCAAAACTTAATCAATATCGAACAAGATGACAAAGTAAAAGCATTCCTAGTAACACAAGACTTAAAAGACGAAGACTATATCAATAGCCACTATGTAATTATGGCTACTAAAAAAGGACAAGTTAAAAAGACTTCTTTAGAACAATATTCTCGTCCAAGAACCAACGGAATCAATGCCATTACGATTAAGGATGGAGATGAATTGTTAGAAGCAAAATTAACGACAGGTGATAGTCAAGTAATGTTAGCATTGGCCTCTGGGAAATCGATTCGTTTTGAAGAAGCTAAAACCCGTCCAATGGGAAGAACCGCTTCTGGAGTTAGAGGAATTACCTTGCAACATGAAAATGATGAGGTAATTGGTATGGTAGCGGTGAATGACATGGAAAGTAATATTTTAGTCGTTTCAGAAAAAGGATACGGAAAACGTTCTAAATTAGAAGATTATCGAATTACCAATCGGGGAGGTAAAGGTGTAAAAACTTTAAATATCTCAGAAAAGACAGGAGACTTAGTTGCCATTAAAAATGTAGATGATAACAATGATCTAATGATCATTAATAAATCTGGATTGACCATTCGTATGGCTGTAGAAGATTTAAGAGTGATGGGACGAGCAACACAAGGAGTTCGTTTAATTAATATTAAAGATTCTGATAGCATAGCAGCAGTCGCAAAAGTAGCCCATGAAGAAGATTCAGTTGAAGACCTCGAAGATGGTACTGAAAATGCAAACGAAGATGGCACGGATAATGATAGTAATTTATCAGAAAATCAAGAATAACAACCAACTAAATCCCCAATACAATGAAAAAACAACTAATAGCATTCTCTCTGGCTCTGATGTCAATGGGAGTATTTGCACAAAAAAACGAACTAAAAGCGGCAGCTAAAGCCATTAAAAAACAAAATTTTGCGGCAGCCGTTGCTTCAATTTCAGCAGCCGAAGCCTTAATGGGCAACATGGACGAAAAATTAAAAGCAAAATTTTACTTCTTAAAAGCCCAAGCTTTTGCAGGACAAAAGAAATACAGTACAGCAGCCAATGCTTTTTCGACCCTTTTTGCTTATGAGAAAGAGATTAGAAAGCAAAAGTATACCAGCAAAGCAAAACCAATGCAAGGCCAATTGACCAAAGAGGTATCAGAAAAAGCATTGAAATTATACAATGACGAAAAAGACTATAAGAACGCAGCGGAGTTGTTTTACTTAACCTATAAATTGAGTCCTAAAGACACTGCTTTTATGTACAATGCTGCGGTGAGTGCAACCCAAGCAAAAGAATTAGATCTTGCATTGACTTACTACAGAAATTTGAAAAGTCTTGGTTATACTGGAATTGTGCTAGAGTATTTTGCGACGAATAAAGAAACGGGAGAAGAAGAGCGTATTGATACAAAGGCTCAAAGAAATCTGTATGTCAAATCTGGGCAATATACCAATCCACAGGATAAGGGATCTAAATCTAAAAAAGCGACTATTGTTAAAAATATTGCTCTAATCCTAAAAGATCAAGGGAAAATAGATGAGGCGGTAACTGCAATTAAAGAAGCAAGAATAGAAAATCCAGCAGATTTAAATTTACTTTTAGCGGAAGCTGAATTGTATATTAAATTAGAAAAAATGGATCTCTTTGGTGAACTTATGGAACAAGCGACTAAAATGGATCCAACGAATCCTACCTTGTTTTTTAATTTGGGGGTTGTTAACTACAACCAAGATAAAGTTGAAGAAGCACAAGGGTACTATAAAAAAGCCATTGAGTTAGATCCAACATACAGAGATGCTTATTTAAATTTAGGTTTGTCAATCTTAAACAAAAGAGTTGCCATTGTTGAAGAAATGAATAAAAGTTTAAATGATTTTGATAAGTATGACGCATTGGAGCAGAAACAAAAAGATGTTTGTAATGAAGCCTTACCTTATTTAATCAAAGCGGATGCATTGAAAAGAACATTGGATACAGTAAAGACACTTTTAAACATCTATGATACCATAGAAAACGATGAAAAGTCTGATGAGTTTAGAGCTTTGTACAAGAGCATGAAATAAAGCTATTATTCCAAAATATAAAAAACCGAAACAATTGTTTCGGTTTTTTTATGCTTATATAATTTTTTTAATCACTCTTAATTTGTGGGTATGTTTTTGAAGGTCTACATTGTAAATGCCACTATGGTCTAGGGTGTCTATTCGTACCTTTCCATGGGCATGAATGATTTTATAATCCTTCATAATAATTCCTACATGGGTAATGTTTCCTTCGTCATTGTCAAAAAAGGCCAAATCTCCTGCTTCACTTTCTTCAATAAAACTGAGGACTTCTCCTTGAGTAGCTTGTTCTTTAGCGTCTCGTAATAGTTGAAATCCACACAGTCGGTAAACCATCTGCGTAAATCCCGAACAATCAATTCCAAAAGGCGTTCTTCCTCCCCATAAATAAGGAGCGTTTAGAAACAATATTGCTTTTTTGACAAGGGCCTCTTTGGGCAATTGTTCTTTAAAAACCGCACCATCATAAGAAAACCGTGTATCATTAATTGCAAAAGCATTGTTTTCCAAAAGAGGGAGTCGCGCTCCAAGCGGGATGGTGGTCAATCTGTTTTGAGTGTCTGTAATGAAATCGACATACTCTCCAGAATATTTTTGAGTTTCTTGGGAGAGTTTGTTGAAAAGTGTTTCTGAGATTTCTTCGTATTGTTTGTTGTCAATATATCCTTCGTAATCATCGTGATGGAGTTTTATTTTACTCCATTTCTTCTCCTTTTCCAAAACTTCAAAAGATTCACCAAATAAAACTTGGTTTACCATTTCTGAGGCATCTGTAGCTTCTCGGCGAAGCGGGACAATACTTAAATTACAAATTCCGTATACCAATTTTTTGTTGTTGTGTTTAAATATTTTCAATTATCATGGCACTAGCACCACCACCACCGTTACAAATTCCGGCAGCACCAATTTTGGCATTATTTTGTTTTAGAATGGATGTCAATGCGATGACAATTCGAGCGCCAGAAACACCTAAAGGATGCCCTAAGGAAACCGCACCACCATTCACATTTACGTTCTCATCGGTAATGCCTAAGAGTTTCATGTTGGCCAAACCAACAACTGAGAAAGCTTCATTCAATTCAAAATAATCTACGGCATCTAGGGCAATGTTTGCTTTTGCTAAGGCTTTTGGAATTGCTTTTGCCGGTGCAGTTGTAAACCATTCTGGAGCTTGGGCTGCATCTGCATAACTTCTAATTTTTGCTAGGGGTTTGATTTTTAATTCGGCAGCTTTTTCTGCGGACATTAAAACCAATGCAGCACCTCCGTCATTAATGGTGGACGCATTTGCTGCAGTAACAGTTCCGTCTTTTGTGAAAGCGGCTCGCAAAGCAGGTATTTTTTCAATTTTTACGTTTTTATATTCTTCGTCTTCCGAAAAAATAATTGGATCTCCTCGTCTTTGTTGTATGGTTACGGGCACAATTTCGTCTGCAAACTTTCCTGCTTTCCAGGCTTTTGCAGATCGCTGGTAAGACTGAATCGCGAAGGCGTCTTGTGCCTCTCTAGAAAAGGCATGTTCAATTGCGCAGGCATCTGCACAAACTCCCATGGCTACTTCTTCATAAGCATCTACAAGACCATCTTTCTGCATTCCGTCTTCTAGGGTAATGGACCCAAATTTATTGCCATTTCGGGCGTGTTGGTAATGTGGAATTCGACTCATGTTTTCCATTCCTCCTGCAACCACGATGGTGGCATCGCCAATAGCAATGGCTTGGGCGGCGAGCATGATCGATTTCATACCCGATGCACAAACTTTATTAACGGTTGTACAGGGTACATTATTTGGAATGCCAGCATAGATGGCTGCTTGTCTTGCAGGGGCTTGTCCTAAGCCTGCAGAAACAACATTTCCCATATAGACTTCGTCTACCTGTTGAGGTTGTAAATTAATTTTATCTAAAGCGCCTTTGATAGCGATGGCTCCTAATGTTGTTGCTGGTATAGAAGACAAGCTCCCCATAAAACTTCCAATTGGAGTTCTAGCAACAGATACAATTACAACTTCTTTCATAGGTTATCGATGGATTTCATTGGTTTTTCTATTGCGAAAATAACCATTTTTAATCAATTTAAGTTTTATAAGTCTCAGTGAATTTCACGCCTTGCTTTTTTTACTGTAAATTTGTAGGAGTAATCTTTTTTCTATGCGCAAAATTGTAAATAAAATTTATCAAAACAATACGATTATCTATAAGGTATTATTATTTCTAATGACCACAGTGGCGATTGTTTATTTGTTTCCTAAGGGCGGACAGTTTAAATATGAATTTAACAACGGAAAGGTTTGGGAATACGACAATTTGTATGCTACTTTTGATTTTGCGATTCAGAAAACAGCGGCCGAGATTATTCAAGAAAAGAAGTCCGTTTTCGCCAACTCGACATACTATTTCTTAAAAAATCCTGCAGTAGAACAGGAGGTTTTGGCTAATTTTAAAAAGCGTTTCACACTCTTATTAGAAAATGATTCTTTAACGGAAGCTGTCTTGAGGAACTATAAACAGAAAGGAGAGAAAATAATTCAGAAAGTATATGCCAATGGATTTATAGAAGTGACCAGTGAAGGAGTGATTCCCGAGGAGAACATGATGGTGGTTTTAAAAGACAACAATCGAATAGAAGATGTTGCCTACAAGACATTTTTAACTTCGAATCGGGTATTTTTAGAGATCAAAAAAGGATTGGAAGACATTCAAAACTACGATGTTAAGAACACCGTTCTCACTATTTTATCAGAAATTATAAAACCCAATGTTTCATTTGATGCTGATTTTACAGAGAAAATGCTAGCAGCAGATTTGAAAGCTATTTCATATACCAAAGGGAAAGTTTCTAAAGGGAAGTTGATTATTTTGAAAGGAGACATTGTAGAAGGAGAAAATTTAGCCATTTTAAACTCTCTAAAAAGTGAATTTGAATCGAAGGTTTGGACAGAGTCTTATTACAATTGGATTGTTTTTGGCTATACCATCTTAGTTGCTTTGGCTTTATTGATGTTGCTTTTGTTCTTGTACAAATACCGTATTGAAATCTTTAAGAATAATAACAAGGTTACCTTCATTTTTCTGAATGTGTTTTTAATGATTTTTATACAGACGTTGGTCATTAAATACAATTCCGACTATTTGTATGTGGTACCTCTAAGTATTTTACCCATTGTTTTAAAAGCTTTTTTTGACGCACGCTTGGGACTGTTTACCCATGTTTTAACCATTTTATTGCTTGGTTTTATTGTTCCCAATAGTCTTGAGTTTATTTACTTACACATTATTGCAGGGATCGTCACTATTCTTACGGTTTCTGAACTCTACAAGCGGGCTAATTTGTTTATTTCAGTAGGGCAAATTACGCTTATTTATATGTTAACCTATTTCGCCTTTTCAATTATTAAAGAAGGGGATGCCTCACAGATCAATGGTTTTTATTTTATGATGTTTGTGGCCAATGGAATTTTGTCATTTTTGTCCATATTTTTCATTTACATTTATGAGAAAATTTTTGGATTGGTTTCAGATGTTACCTTATTGGAACTCTCAAATACCAATAGCAAACTTTTAAGAGAATTGAATGATAAAGCACCTGGGACCTTTCAACATTCTGTGCAAGTCGCTAATTTGGCAGAAGCTGCAGCCAATGAAATTGGTGCCAACTCGATGTTGGTCAGAACCGGAGCGTTGTATCATGATATTGGAAAAATACCAAATCCGATGTATTTTACGGAAAACCAAACTACGGCGGTAAATCCACATACCGATATTTCTTTTGAAGACAGTTCTAAGATCATTACTGATCATGTAATTAAGGGGATTGAATTGGCAAAGAAGTACAATTTACCGGATCGAATTATCGATTTTATTCGAACACATCACGGTACAAGTACTACCTATTATTTTTACATGAAAGAGAAAGCGCAGAATCCAGAGGTAGATATTAAGAAGTTTCAATACAAAGGACCGATTCCTTTTTCCAAAGAAACGGCTATTTTGATGATGTGTGATGCTGCGGAAGCGGCTTCAAAAAGTATTAAAGTACCCTCGGCAATTTTAATTGATGAATTGATCAATAAAATTATAGACAAACAGATGAGTGAAGGGCAATTTTTAAATTCTAATATCACATTTAGAGAGATCGAAATCATTAAGAAGGTGATTAAGAAAAAGTTAATGAATATCTACCATTTACGGGTGGAATACCCTGAATAAAAAAAACACAAATTTATTAAAATTACCTTGCGAAAGTCTAATTGTAATACTACATTTGCACTCGCAATTTTTAATATCAAACGCGATTTTGATATCAAAAGGAGAGGTGCCAGAGTGGTAATGGAGCAGATTGCTAATCTGTCGACGGGTAACTGTCGCCAGGGTTCGAGTCCCTGTCTCTCCGCAAATAGAATATTGCACTCGGGGTGTAGCGTAGCCCGGTTATCGCGCCTCGTTTGGGACGAGGAGGTCGCAGGTTCGAATCCTGCCACCCCGACACAGTTGGTCGTAACAACTTTAAAATTACGGGCTCTTAGCTCAGCTGGATAGAGCACCTCCCTTCTAAGGAGGCGGTCGAAGGTTCGAATCCTTCAGGGCTCACATAAACCTTACTAGAAATAGTAGGGTTTTTTGTTGGGTAAAACTTAATGTTAATAAGGGTTTTCAACAATCCATACTGTTCTTGAAATTACTTACAGCACAGTTAAAGTTAAAGCAAAATTTTTAATCATTTAGTACTTTTGATAAATATTTGGCAGACATTTGGCAGACATTTTAATTCAGAGATTTTTATACCTCTTAAGTGGGTTTGACTTGTATTTCTTATATTTGAGTATGAAAAATTTACTTCTGTTATTATTTATACCTATTGTTTGTTTTGGACAGGAAGTTGAATTACCTGCACTAAGACTTAGTAATAATTTTTCAAAACCTTATAGAGTTTTAAAGACAACAATTTCAGATAAATCTTTGTTTAAACAGAATTATAATAATACTGACTTAACACTTGATTATGTTATTAGGTATCATTTTTACACCTCAATCGATTTAAATGAAGGAGAAAATCAATTAATAAGTATGGATGGTACAAAATTTAATCTTTCTTCAGAAAATGCTAAGGATTTAACTGATGAGGTCATCTCGTTAGTGGGTGGGATGTATTTTGGTAAAAAAGAATTTAATGCGTTTAAAGAACTAAATAAAAAAACGAACTAAACCATAGGCATATCCTCCTCCTTCAGTTCTACTATTTCTAAACCTCTTAAACAGGTTAGATACTTTTCTTATATTTGAAAAAAGATATTATGAAAACATTAGTAAGAAATATCATAATTTTAGTTTGTTTAATCTTATTTTTAAGTTGTTCTGTTACAAATATTAAAATCTCTGAAAATCCAAAACTTGGCTATATTCAAACTAATTATATTAGTGGTCAGCTAAAAAACAAAACGTATATGAAAATTGATACTTTAGGTAACTGGATTTATAATGGTATTTCAAAATCTTATTATAAAAATGGTCAGCTAAAGTCTGAAGGGAACTTCAAAAATAATAAACAAGATGGTCAATGGAGATCGTATTATGATAACGGTCGGTTAAAGTCCAAGGTATACTACAAAGACGGAAAAGAAGATGGTTTATCTAATTTTTATTACAAAAACGGGCAGTTAAAGCAAAAAACAAACAATAATAATGATAAGCCAGGTGGAATTCCAGCTGGATTTTGGGAAAATGGAAGTTCTAGAAGACAGATTAAACCAATAAAAAACTAATAGTTTATAGTTAAAACAAAAGAATTTTATAGACAACCACTAAACCATAGGCATATCCTCTTCTTTCAATTCAGCTATTTCTAAACCTCTTAAATAGGTTAAACTTACATTTATTTAATTTATAAACCTTTCTGTTTCTTTCATGGGCTGTTTTTGGGCTATATAAATTAATTTTTTTTTATATATTGTGCGCCTAACTTAAATTAAACAATATTATGAAGATCAAACAAATTTTAATGGCAGTTGTTTTTACAGCTGTTTTAGTAGGTTGTGGAGGTACAGATCCTAAAGAAGCTGGTGAAAAAGCAGGAAAAGAAGTATGTGAAAAAATGAAATCTGGCGACTTTACTCAGTCAGATGCGAAAAAGTTTATGGAGGAGGCAAAGGCGAGCATAGACAATGAAGAAGATGCTGCAATATGGATGAAAGCATATTTGGCAAAATTTATGGATTGTAATTAAAATTTAATTCTTAACTCAAATTTTTTTGTTTTAATAATTATGTTCAATATTTCGAAAAATTATCTACTAAAGAGTAATCAGAAATGGTTACTCTTCTTTTTTGCAGAAAACTCAAGTATATAATGGTTTTAAGAGTGTCCTAATTGAGTGTTAAACTGTTGATAATCCTTACTTCTTATTTAAAAACTAATAAATTCTATAATTAGGATTAATTTTTTCATTTAATTAATAGTCATCTCTTCCTCCTTGAATTCAGTAAATTCAAATCCTCTTAAGTAAGTCAGAGATACATTATAGAGGAATGTCCCACAGCTTTCTGTAGCTTGGTTATAGAATCTGTTTTTTAGAGATTTCTATAGCTCCAAAATACCTAAACGAACCCTTGTTTAAAATATACTTGATTGTCTCTTAAAACGATTCCAAAGGGTCTTAAAGTAATCTTGATTTAATGCTTGTTGTCTTCCAGAAAAGATATTATGATGCCGTTCTCCTTCTACAAGTAGTTCTCTAATATATGTTGGAACTGGAACGATTCTGTTTCTTCCAGATTTATTTCTATTACCAGATAAATGAGTGTATGTAAGTTAAAGGCACAACTTATATGTTTACTCTTAAAGGATTTTCTCAAGTTCTAAAAATAATTAAACTTTATAGAAATAGTACCTAAATTCGCTTGCAGAAAATATGTTTTTTTTTACAAAACAAGATCAATTTGAGATTAGAAAATAGATGGGCTGTATATGGGCTTATTAATTAGTTTTTTTTAATTAGATTGCCAACCAATAACGTCTGAACTACCCGAATAAGACTTTAAATTGAAGTAGGGATACTCTAAAATCAATATTATGAAAACTATTAAAGTACTTGGATTATTATTTGCTTTTTTTATTAGCACTACAGCTTTTACGAATATAGAAAACGCGACAAATAATCCGCTTGAAATTTCTGTTAACCCAATAGATGATTGTGCTAAATTTTTAAAAGATTACGAAAAGTTTATTGACAAATACATTGTGGTTTTAAAGAAGTACAAAGCTAACCCAACGGACATGTCCATAATGCAAGATTATACTGAACTTGCTTCGAAAGCTGGAAAATTTTCCTCCAAGAATCCAGGTAATTGTTCTGTGGACCAAACATTAAAACTTGCAAAAATTGCAGAAAAACTAACGAAGGCCATGTCAAAAATGTATTAAGACGAAGGCAAAATATAAGTTTTGTTAAACACAAAAACCTCCTTAACAGGAGGTTTTTGTTTTACTAAATAATTAGAGTAATTAAAAACAAAATTACGATTAAAAAGGATTGACCATTTAAAGATGAGATGATTTTAAAAAATAATGAATTGAAAAAATACCCTACAGTTGTGATTAAATTTAAGAAAATTTTGTCCCAAAACCTTTTAAAATAAACAATTTACTCCACGTTAATTGTATTAAAAATTTACTATTAATTCGAGTTATTTCATCACGTTTTTATCAACTAACGCTCAAGATTCTATAGATTGCAAAGAGACGATACAGGCAGGTTCAAAATTTTCCTTTGTTTCAGACGATAGGTATTTTGGCGGCCAAGTTAATGCGATGGTATTATACCGTTTCACAAATCCACCTCAGGCTGACGTTCGTGGAGGGTTAGGATTTTGTGTTAGAAAATTTGATGCTCGAATTAGCATCGCTGCTCGCTAGTTCTTAACTGAATCTTGGATTGCATACGGCGAGCATAACCGATTATCCACAGCTATAGATGGTGCAGGTTCTGGAGTTGGTTACAAAGTAATCATTTGCAATTGTGTAGAATTTAATCCAATGCCAAGCGATCGTATAGCATCTGAAGAACTTGACCTTACAATGGGTTTTCCAATTCGATTTCAATAATCAGTTTTAAATTATGGTAAGCTTCACAGAAATGTGAGCCTTTCTTATTGGGATTCGCCTAAGTTAATTGCATTTAACAACTAATTTAGCTAAATTTGATATATTAACTAAAACATATGTAACAAATGAAAAAAATAGTAGGCATATTTGCCTTGGTCGTTGTGTTGTATTCTTGCAATCAAACAACAGAAGTAATTGAAAACAAGCAAGCTGGCGAATGGGTTTCATCGGGTGCTAAATATTCAATGGGAGACGATGCCAACGTCGCCACTGTAAAAGCTTTTATAGAAGGGTATGAAAAGATGAATGTTGAAACCATCTTTAATCTTTCTCAAGATTCTGTAAGAGTATTTTTACACAATCTAGAAACACCCATGTATATGAACAGAACATTGCTCACTCAAATGTTTTCGAATTTCGACTCCATTCAAGCGACCCCAGTTTATTTTTTACCCTACCAAGTAGCAGGATGGGACCAAAGTATCGTACAAGTGGTTTCTAAAGAAAAACGATTTCTAAAAGACGGAACCATAGAAAATGTGCGTTTGTTAGAAAAATTTATAATTGACAAAGACGGAAAGGTGTCAACAATTCGCCAATTCGATGCTGCTTGGTAAACTTTTTACTCGTGTAGTCCTAAAAAACCTTACTAGAAATAGTAAGGTTTTTTGTTTTCTGTTCATAATTCAACCCACTTATTCCTCTAAAACGACCACTTATTCTTTATAAGCCCCATTTATTTATTGATACTTTTTTAAAGTGTAAATGACTTAATTATCATTTATTTTTATTGAGTATTTACGATCCAATAATACAAAGCTATCGCTACAAATAATGTTGTGAATTAATTTTAAATTGTATTTCATGTGTTGCAATAATTAACGTCGCAGTTCCTGAAAGTTGTGAATTGATTTTAAATTGTTTTTCAACACACCTTTTTTGAGAAAAGAGCCAAGTAGAGCTCATTAATCCTCTTACGCAGGTTTTTAAACTGTTTTTCCGTTTTTAATGAATTGAAAAATGAAGGTCAGGTATAATTAATCTATCCTGTCTTTTTGAAAAATTAATTTATAAATTGGCAGTCTCTTTCGCTATTGAGATGACAACTGTTTTAGAAGTAGGTGTATTGCTAATGTCAGCTTTGCTTTTAATAGGAACCAATACGTTTGTTTCAGGAAAATAGGTAGCAGTGCATTGCCTTGGAATATCGTAAGGAACTATCAAAAAGCCCAAAGCATGCCTTTCCTCACCATTAAAATGACTGGTTAAATTTACCTTATCTAATTTTTGAAGCCCATGCTGTTCCATGTCATCAGGATTCATAAAAATAATTCTACGCTCATTTAAAACTCCTCGATACCGATCATTTAAGCCGTATATCGTTGTGTTGTATTGGTCATGAGTGCGGATGGTCATCATTAAAAATTGATGATCTTTCAATGGTATAGCTGAGGGTTTATTGTTGCTAAAATTTGCTTTTCTTGAAGCTGTTGGTGTAAAGTCATTCTCCCGTGCGTTGTTGGGTAAGGCAAATCCGCCCGGAATGCGAACTCGTTGGTTGTAATTTTGAAAACCTGGAATTGTCGCTTCAATTTTCTCTCTGATGAAATCATAGTTACCAACCATTCCCGACCAATCTGTTGTTGTGTTTTGGAGTGTTGCCTTCGCTAGTCCAGCTACGATTGCTGGTTCACTTAACAATTGGTTGGAGTGCGGCATTAAATGTCCCTTTGATTGATGCACCACTCCCATGGAATTTTCTACCGTAATAAATTGTTCTCCCGAACTTTGAAAGTCTTTTTCAGAACGTCCCAAACAAGGGAGGATCAACGCTTTTTTTCCGTGAATTAAATGACTTCGATTCAATTTTGTTGATATTTGAACAGTCAGGCTGCATTGCTGGATTGCTTTGGCAGTAAACTCAGTATCGGGAGTAGCAGAAATAAAATTGCCGCCCATTCCTATAAATACCTTTGCTTTTTTCTGATCCATGGCCTCAATGGCTGAAACAACATCATAACCATGTTTCTTGGGAGCGCTGAATGAAAATACCCTTTCTAGATTCTTTAAAAAAGCTTCTTTTGGTTTTTCCCAAATACCCATGGTACGATCTCCTTGAACATTAGAATGTCCACGAACAGGACAGGTACCAGCTCCTTTTTTTCCAATACTTCCTTTTAATAATAACAAGTTCACAATTTCTCGAATATTGTCTACAGAATTTTTGTGTTGTGTCAAACCCATAGCCCAACAAACAATAATACGTTCATTTTGAATGATGAGTGTGGTTGCTTTTTCTATAGAAGAGAGAGATAAACCCGTTTGAGGTAATAATTCTTCAATCGTGTAGCTATCTAAATCTTCTAAAAAAGCGTCAAATCCTGCAGTTTTTTCTTGGATGAATTGATGATTAAAAACACTGTTCGGTTTTTCATTTTCTTTCGATTTCATCAATTTTAAAATAATCTTTAACAATGCAACATCACCATTTATTTTTACTTGTAGAAATAAATCCGTTAAATTCTGTCCCTTTCCCATCCATTTTAAAGGGTTTTGTGGGTCTTTGTAATTGCGTAAGCCAACTTCTGGAAGGGGGTTTATCGAAATTATTTTTCCCCCATTCTTTTTCGTTTGACTCAAAGCTGTTAGCATTCTAGGATGATTTGTTCCTGGGTTTTGCCCCATAACAATTACCAAATCTGCATGACTAAAATCATCCAATGTAACCGATCCTTTTCCAATTCCTAATGTTTCAGAAAGTGCAACGCCACTGGACTCATGACACATATTAGAACAATCTGGTAAGTTGTTTGTTCCAAATTCTCTTACAAAAAGCTGGTATAAAAAAGCTGCCTCATTGCTTGTTCTTCCCGAAGTATAAAAAATAGCTTCGTGAGGAGATTTTAATTCGTTTAATGTTTTGCCTATGATATTAAAAGCGGCATCCCAAGAAATTTCTTCATAGTGATTTTTTCCTTCTGGCAAATACATGGGATGTGTAATCCTTCCACTTTTTCCAATTTCATAATCAGACATTACCGAGAGCTCTTGCACTGAATGTGTGGCAAAAAATAGGGGAGAAACCTTGTTTTTTGTCGCTTCTTCCGCAACGGCTTTTGCACCATTTTCACAATACTCTGCTAAAAAAGCACGTTTGGCATCTGGATCTGGCCATGCACATCCAGGACAATCAAAGCCATTTTTTTGATTTAAATTTTTTAATAAAACAATTCCTTTAACCAGTCCAACCTCTTTTTTAATGTGCGACATTGCCGATGTAATTGCTTTTACACCCACAGCGGAGGTGGGGATTTCTGCCAATTGAATTCCCGTTAACTTCGTTGGTGGTTGTGCTTGAATTTTTTTTTCCATCCGTTGCTTTTATTTTAAATAGTTGGGATTGGCATAAATCGTCATTTTTTTAGCTCTCGTAAAGCCAATCAAACAAATACCAAACTCTTTAGAGAAATCTACAGCCAAGGACGAACACGCTGAAACCGCTACAATGATTGGTATTTTTGCGATAAAAGCTTTGGATACAATTTCATACGAAACACGTCCACTAACTAGCATAAAAGTAGCTTCGTTCAATTGCTTTTTGAGCAATAACTCACCAATAACTTTATCAACAGCATTGTGTCTTCCAATATCTTCTTGAATGCTCAACAAGGTATTATTTGCATTAAATAGCGCTGCAGCATGACTGCCCCCAGATATTTTAAACGTTTTTTGATGTGATTGCATTGTGCTAAACATTTTTTGAATATTTGTAGCTGTCATTGCATTTTTAAGGTTTATGGAATCACCAAAAACGGCAAGGTCTTTTAATTCTTGTTTGCCACAAATCCCACAAGAAGAAACCGATAACAAGGTTCGTTTATTCAAATATCCTTTTCCCAATGCTTCTTTAGCTATGGTAATGTTTACTATGGTTTCACCGCTTTTTTTTACCTCAATTACTTCAAAATGAAAAATAGCTGCTTGCTTATAGATATCTTCTGCAAACAGCAATCCTCTCACCAATTCAAGATCATTGTCGGGTGTTCTCATGACCACCGTATAAGGTTTGTTATTAATATTTATTTGAAGGGGTGCTTCAATAACCAAGGCATCCTCTGTTTTGAGTTGTGTTTTTGGAAGTATTTTTATCCCCTGGTAATTAAGTGTTTGCATTTGAATAATTTTGTTTCCTTACAAACTTACTAAAAATGTCCTTGAATAATTACACGAAAGGTCTTGAAAGTTCTTTCAATTTAAACTTTCCTGCAAAAAAGCACTATTTGCTTGTTATCCAAGTTGGTTGTAAAGAATATAAACACTTGTCCACCCTCTTTTATTTTAGTTTCTTTCCGAATTTGAGCAACACTTTTTGGGAAATTTCGAATTGTAATATTTGCTTTTTCTTGGCCAATGAATTTCTTTATTTTCTTTTTGTCGTAGGGCATTGATTGGGTGATGATAAATTGCCTGCCAGGAAAATCCATTAATTGGTCTGAAGTATACAAATGCGAATGTTGATGAAGTTTAAAGACCTTCAATTGATGACTGATTTCATGAAATCCTCCAGATTTTAAGATGGCTGCATTGGGCTCATAGAGATAAGTAAGGGGAGGCGAGTAGGTTGACTTTGCTGCTGATTGATGGTTAAATTCAATTTGTTGAAGGGAATTTTTTTGATAATTAATGGCTTCGACCCTGATAGTATTCGGCGGATTCTTTTCCAATAAAAAAAGCAGTTCTTTCACTTCATTATTGAAAGCTATTATCTGAACTTTTACAACGCTTTTTAATTCTTTGATGGTGTTGCTAATGTCTAATATTGGTGATGTTTTTATAAGTATTTGTGTTGCTTTTGTAAAAAGAAATTCAATTTTTGGAGGGATGTACGGCAAACAATCTTTCAATAAAAAAACTTTTCCTTTTGCGTCATGCCTTCTCGATGGGTCAATAAAAACACAATCAAATTTTTGAGAAGTTTTCTTTAAAAATTGTAAGCCGTCACCTGCAAAGGTTTCAATATTATCAATATTTAATTGCTTAAAATTATGGGCAACAATTTCAGAAAGTTGATCGTTAATTTCACAATGTACTACTTTCTTAAACTGTTTAGAAAAGGCATGTGCATCAATTCCAAAACCTCCAGTAATGTCGATTACAGAATCGCCAGAAATTAATGATAATTTATGTGCAGCAGCAACTTCAGAAGACGTTTGTTCGATGCTTATTTTTGTAGGATAATAAATGCTTTCTGTTGAAAACCAAGTAGGTAATTTTTTCTCTGATTTTTGTTTCGCAATAATTTGATTTGCTAATTCTTGCACAGAAACCTTTTCGAAAGGACTCCCTTTTAAGATCAGTTTTGTGATTTCAGTTTTTAAATTTGCTGAAATATATTCTTGAACTTCGGAATGTAAAATGGCTAAATTCAAAGAAAATTAGAGATCTTTGGTTAATGTCTTTACAATTTTGTTTTCGGAAAGAAACTCTTTTAAAATTACTTTCAATGCTGTATAAAGTGGGACCGCAGTAATCATTCCTATAATTCCAAATAATAAGCCACCAATAATAATGATTAAGAAAATTTCTAATGGATGCGATTTTGTTGTCTTTGAGAAAATAATTGGTTGACTTGCAAAATTATCAACGAGTTGTGCGATTAAATAACCAATCATCACATACGAAGTTGTTGGCAGAATGACCGTTTGAAAATCTTGGCCAATATTACTAGTCATCGACAAAATAAACATAATGACAGCACCAATTAATGGTCCAACATAGGGAATTAAATTTAAAAGAGCACACAAGAAGGCAATGACAACCGCATTATTGATGTCAAAGATTAAAAGAATGATGGTATACAATATAAAGAGAATCGAAATTTGAAAAATCAATCCAATAAAATATCGAGAGAGTAAGTTGTTGATTTTTTCTAAAGAATCAGTAAACCTACCTTTTGTTTTGTTTGGAACTAAAAGGAGGATGCCATTTTTTAGTATTTTACGATCCTTCATCAAGAAGAATGAAATAAATAAAACTGAAAATAATCCCACACTAAAAGAGCCAACGGTTCCAACAATTGCGTTTAAGAAGTTAGGGATTTCTTTAAATTGAGAAATCAAATCAATATTTTTTAATTCCGATAATACATCAATCCCCTTAGCGGAAAAATAAGCGTTAATTTGATTGAAAATACTTTGAATATTTTGCTGTAAGCCATCTATTTGTAAGAGCGATAAACTTTCACCTTGTTCAGTAATTAATGGGATAAACATTCCAATTAACCCAGAAACAAGGGTCAACATAAATAGCATAGTACTGATTACCGAAAGTGTGTTTGGGAACTTTAATCGCCGTCTTAAAAACAAAGTAATAGGTCCTGTAATTAACGATAATATTCCAGCAATAATCACATAAATAATGACGGATTGAATTTTATATAGAAAAAATAGAAAGCATGCAATTCCTACTAATATGCTCAGCGCTCTCAAGATGCCGTTGGAAATGATTTTTGTATTCATTATATTGTTGCTTTTACTTCGCCCATACTTAATTTTCTTCCCCCACCAAAAGAATGACTCGTTGGTAAAAGTGTACCGCTTTCTGTGGTGATCCATTGGTCCCAAGTGGCAGGAGTTCCCTCCATTTTCATCGAAGGTACAAACATTTTATAACTTTTTGGAATGAAGTCTTCATCTAAAAGCCATAAATAAGCGTCACCTGGTGTTGTTCCACCAGAGGTGTATTTTACCAGCAAAGCGTCTTTACCGGCTTCCTTTTGAATACTTCGTATAATTCCCTTTTCAAACAGTTTGTGAGGAGCCACCAACCAAAAACTGTCATTGTTAAAAAGATTGGTTGCCTTTGTAATGAGCTGTTTATTTTTTGTTATAGATAATTTATTATAATAGTAAATACTGCTTTTTTCTAAATTATTTGGGTGCAATACTACCCGAATACTATCCCATGAAACAGTAACAATATGCTGTGCTTTGTCCCATTTATAAGTACGTCTTCCACCAAAACTCCATTCGATATGATTGGTTTTTTTATAATTGTCATGTTTGATCGCTTTCAGTATTTTATGGGCAATAGCATTTGCTTTTGGATTGTATGATTTTACATTTCCCATCGGCAGTTTCATCCCAAACAATGAAAGTGTGTGTGATGTGGGTAAAAGAATTCCAGATTCTGTAGTCTTTAGAGAGCTCCAAGAAGCCTCAATACCACCAATAGGAATTATTTGTGTCCACATTTTAAATGAAATTGGCAGTCCAGATTCCCCCAAAATCCATAAATAAGAATCCCCTGGAGTCGTTCCTCCTGAAGTATAAGTTATGAGAAGAGCATCTTTCCCTTGATGTTTTACGATCCTTCTTTCTGTACCAGCATCAAAAACCTTATAGGGAGCGACCAGCCAAAATGAATCGTTGTTGAAATAGGCTGTTGCCGTGGCAATTAACGCTGGATTGTCAACTTCTTGATTGTCGATGAAAACCCTACTTTTAGAAGGTGAAATTGTATTTAATTCTACCTTGTTTTTACCCCATGAAACGCGCACTTTATTCTGGTTTTTAAACCATTTGTAATGATGTTCATTTCTGAAACTCCATTCTAATACCTCGGTGCTTTTATAGGCCTCAGAATTCATTGCTTGCAACATTTTTGTAGCCAAAGCATCTGCATCTTTTCCTTTTTTACCTATGGGCAGTGCCTCGTTCTTAGAAACAAAGAAAATAACTCCCGTTAGTATTAATAACAGGAACAACACGCCAATAATTTTGAAAAATATTTTCATTTAAATCGATGCTATTTTAAGCGAATTTAATTCTTTTTTAGAAGTTATTTTTATTTTGCTCGTAATAATCTAAGATGTGTTTTGGGATTTCCATGTTTTGTGGCTTACCTTCATCGGCTATTGGGTATTCAGCAATTTGTTTTATTGGAATTAATCCTGCCCAAACATCCAATTCGTAATCTTCTGGTTCATCTACCACGCCTAGATCTCTAATCAACCAAGGTTCGATCAAATTCTTGGTGATTCATTTTACGAATTCCATCCCATCTTCCTTTCATCATATGTTCCATAAAACACAAAAGAGCTGCGTTTTTATCTGCAATTTCTTCAATTTTTTTTGCAGTCCCAAACAAGGTTACAGACCTGTAATTTACAGAGTGATGAAATCCAGACCAAGCCATCACCAATGCATCCAAATGCGTCACAGTCATACTCATTTCTTTCACAGCTAGCAAAGAAGTTAGCATTCTGTTGGCATTCGAACCATGAAAGATAATACGATTGTCTCGACTTCCATAGGCCATTGGAATTGCAATTGCTTTGCCTTGATAGGTGTAACTTACATATCCAACAAAACCAGCATCTAAAATGGAGTTTATTTTCTCAACATCATAGGTGGCTCTATTGGCCCCTCTTTTTACGGTATTCAATTTGATTTTTCGTAGGCTTTCATTTTTATATTTTTTTTAGAAGTATTAAATTTCTGTAGGCGCTTTCTCCAACTACAAAATCAATATCTCCAGTTTTTTTGAATCCATGTTTTTGATAAAAATTAATTCCTTTCGTGTTTTTATAATATACTGCTAGCCAGATATTTTTAAAATGAAGTTGTTTTGCTGTTTTTAAAAGAATTTTCTGCAATTTTGTTCCAATTTTATAGCCAGTAAAATCATCTAAAATATAGATTTTTTCTAATTTACAGGAATTCAACTCTTGAGAATTAGGAGGGGTATTGTTCAATGAAAGCTTTGCAAAACCGATGGGTAATTCATCTGAAAATACAATCCAATATAGATTTTTAGCTTCCTTTAATTCATCCCTAATTTTAGAAACTGAATAAGCATCATTATAAAATTCAAATAACTCTTTTTTATTTTCAATATATCTCCCATGAGATTGCGTGTAAGTAACTCTTCCTAATAATGCAATCGATGTTGGGTCCGCTGAATTTGCTCTTCTAATTTCAATGTTTTCTTTCATTGCTTTTAGGAGATTGTTTTTTTTTAGTTTCGAGGTCTTTTGGTTTAAAAACTACTTTGGATGAAGCAGGATATTTTGCAATCATTTCGATGGGTCGTATTGGTCGTTCTAAAAGATTGCCAGCACAACTTGGACATACATTATTAAAAAGAGTGCTTGCACAGGTTTTACAATAGGTACATTCAAAAGAGCAAATCATTGCTTCGGTGGATGTGTTTGGTAAAGCCGAATTGCAATGTTCACAGGTCGGTCTAATTTCTAACATGATGGAATTATTTTTTTGAATTTATCTGGAAGTTCTTTTTCAATCCGCATCTGCTGCTTTGTAAAAGGGTGGGTAAATTCTAACACTCCAGCATGCAAGTACAAACCTTTTCCATGTAATATCAATCCCTCTTTTCCATATTCTTTATCGCCTAAAATAGGATTTCCAAGGGCAGCGACGTGTTTTCTAAGTTGATGCCTTCTTCCTGTTTTTGGTGATAATTTCACCCAATTTAAAAAACCAAATCGATCTGATTTTACACTTTCTAATACAGCATAATCGGTGGTTGCTATTTTTTCATCAATCGGTATACTAATGCTCCCAGAGGTTTCCATTTTCCCAATCGTAATGGCAAAATATGTTTTACGAATCTTTTTATTTTCAAACAAAGTATTCAAAGCAAGAATACTAGCACTCGTTTTTCCGACAAGTAGCAACCCCGTTGTTGGGTAGTCTAATCGATGTGTAGGCCTTGGTCTTACAGCATCCAATTGGGCGCTTTTTTGTAAATTTTGCTGTAAGGCGTTGTCGATTGTTTTAAACTTATTTCCACTCACTAAAATACCAGCGGGCTTGTTGATAATTGCCAAATAATCATCTTCGAATACCACCTCTAAATCAAATATTAATCTTTTAAAAGCAGAAGAATTCTCGGGTTGGTACAGCGTTATTTTTTCTCCTCCAAGTATAAATTGTGCCGTGGTAGCGATACAATCATTAATGTAAATGAGTTTCTTTTTGATGGCTTTTTTAATGCTAGATTTTGTCGGAATCGTTTTGAAAACACCTACCGCATATTCTTGAAAACGGATTGGGTTTTCTAGATTAGGGACGAGATGTGTTTCTTTTATTTCCATTATTTTGCAAACAATTGATTGAGATCTTTAAAGGCCTTGAATTCCAGAGCATTGTTTTCTGGATCGTTAAAGAAAAGCGTTGCTTGTTCGCCAACTTTCCCTTCAAAACGAATCGTAGGTTCAATGATAAAACGGGTATTATTCGCTTTTAGTCTGTTCGCCAAATCCAGCCAAACTTCCCAAGTTAAAACCACGCCAAAGTGAGGAACCGGAACATCATGACCGTCTACCACATTTGAAATTCTTTGCGGAGTAAAATCCTCTTTTTGATGAATGACTAATTGGTGTCCGAAAAAATTAAAATCGACCCAATGTGCTGCACTTCTTCCCTCTTCACACTGTAAAATATCTCGGTAAAAAGTACGGCATTTTTCTAAGTTTTTAACAGGAATAGCGATGTGAAAAGGTTGAATGCTCATATTTTTATTTTTAAAATTTCATGTTGTTCTGGTGAAAAAGGCTAAAACCCCACAGCAGCGTCATCACCCCGTTTGTCGGCACCGCCTTCTAACTGTCCGTTTTCTAAAACTAAAATGGCGGCAACTTTTCCAATAACAATTGCATTGCTTTCATCCAATTGATAGTTCAATTGTTTCAATTCAGATTTTACAGTATTTGAAAAACTGTTTGGTTCCATCTTAATTACATCCGGCATCCATTGATGATGAAATCTTGCCGCATTTACGGCATCTTGCATGCTCATGTCAAATTCATGTACATTCAAAATGGTTTGTAATACAGAGGTTATAATTGTAGATCCGCCGGGTGTTCCTACCACCATAAATAGTTTTCCATTTTTTTCTACAATGGTTGGAGTCATTGAGCTTAGCATTCTTTTTTCGGGTGCAATTTCGTTTGCTTTTGCACCTAGTAGTCCAAACATATTAGGCACGCCTGGTTTACTACTAAAATCATCCATTTCGTTGTTTAAAAAGAACCCTAATTCACTACTGTATAATTTGGATCCATAACCACCATTAATCGTTGTGGTAACCGATACAGCGTTTCCAAATTGATCTACAATAGCATAATGGGTGGTTTCATCACTTTCAATAATTTCGATGTTCCCATGTGCCACTTCTGATGATAAGGTTGCTTTCTCAAAAGAAAAATTTTTCATTCTCTTTTGAGAATACGCTTTAGAAATGAGTTCTTTTTGAGGAATGTTCACAAAATCTGGGTCGCCCAAAAAGAAACTGCGATCTGCATAGGCACGTCTTTCTGCCTCGGTGATTACCTGTATTGATTTTGTTGTGTTATGGCCAAATTCACTTAAATTAAAAGGCTCTATTGCATTCATAATCTGAGACAAGCATATACCACCACTTGAAGGAGGTGACATTGAAATAATCTTCAAATCATCATAGGTGAAAGTGATGGGGTCCCTCCATTTTGGTTCGTATTTTTCTAAATCTTCCAAAGTAATAATTCCGCCGTTCTCTTGTATAAATTTTACCAGGCGCTCTGCGGTTGCTCCCTTGTAAAACTCATCCCGACCATTTTTCTGAATTCTTGATAGGGTTGCAGCCAAAGCACTATATTTTATGGTGTCATTTTCCTTCCAGGATTTGTTGAAAAGTATTGGTTTCTTATTCGCTTTCAAAAAAGAAGCTTGAAATTTAGCAATTCTTTTTTCTTGTTTTTTTGTAACAATCACACCTCTTTTCGCCAATGCGATAACAGGCGCTAGAATTTCTTCTATGGAAAGCGTTCCAAATTTTCTATGAACTTCAAAAACACCTGCTACTGTTCCAGGAACGCCAACCGCCATTGCACCGAGGGTACTTTTTCCTTCAATAACCGCCTTGTTTTCATCTAAATACATGTCTTTAGATGCTGCCAATGGTGCTTTTTCGCGGTAATCTAAAGCACCCGTTTCTCCGGCCTTATTTCGGTAAACCATAAATCCTCCACCACCAATATTCCCAGCATAGGGATAGGCTACTGCTAAGGCCAATTCTGTAGCAACCATTGCATCAAAAGCATTTCCGCCTTTTTGTAAAATAGTAGTACCAATTATAGATGCTTCTTCTCTTGCAGAAACTACCATGGCTTTTTCTGAGGTGACCCCTCTATTTTTAATCGTTGCATTTTCTGAAGACTTACAGCTTAGAATGACTAAAGAAATGACAATAAGGAGCATACTTTTTTTCATATTTTTTCATATTTTTTCTGTTTTATAATACCTGTAAAGGTGTCCTATTTTTTTAGGTTTCTTTATTTTGAATTTCTAATTTTCCAGATTGAGTCAACAGTTGTAATTTTTGCTGAGTAAAAACTCTTAAGTCTTGAAAAAATAACTTAAAATCAGTCTCAAATTGCGCATCTAATTTTTTTAAATCTTCAATGGCTAAATGCATTTGAGACTTTCCTTTTGTTCTGCGATTCAATCCATTTAACACCTTTTCAATTCCATCGGTATATTGGTAATTAAATAAGATGTTGTATTCAATCATATAGTGAATGAATTGTTGTGATTTTTCTGGAAGTTCTGGAGCCTTTTTAGCAAAAAAAGTATTGATGGCATTGGTATAATTTTCAAATGGAATTGCTGAGTATGTGGACCAGTTTTTAGCTAAATAATGATCAAAGAAAATATCAATAATCACACCATCATAATGTCTGTAGCGTTCATGCAAACGTCTTTTACTTTTTCGAACCACTTTATGGGCGTCCGTAAAGGTGTCTATTTCTCTATGCAGTATAATACCTTGTTGAATTTCCTTAGATAAATGACTAAAATTATTCCCTCTAATATGATCCGCAATAAAATTACCAATTAGAATATTGGAATTGTTTTGAGATAAATATAAGTGAGCTAAAAAATTCATGTAAGTAAATGTAAACAAAAAACCACAACTAGAAAGTTGCGGCTTTTATATTGTACTATTTTTTGTGTTATGATAATTAACTATTCAACATCACAGGCATTACCAACATAGTTACCTGTTCACCTTCGTCTGTCCCATCGATTGGTGTTAAAATTCCTGCTCGGTTTGGTAAGGACATTTCAATCAAAATCTCATTGGAGCTTAGGTTGTTTAGCATTTCGCTTAAAAAACGAGAGTTAAAGCCAATTTGCATATCATCTCCTTGGTAATCACAATTTAAACGTTCATCCGCTTTGTTTGAAAAGTCTAAATCTTCCGCAGAAATATTCAATTCAGTTCCCGCCATTTTTAACCGAATTTGATGTGTTGTTTTGCTAGAGAAAATAGAAACACGTCTTACAGAATTTAAAAAAGAAGCTCTGTCTACAGTTAATTTATTTGGATTCTCTTTTGGAATTACTGCTTCGTAATTTGGATACTTCCCATCAATTAAACGACAGATTAAAACAACATTGTCAAAAGTAAACTTTGCATTTGCATCGTTGTATTCAATAGTCACTTCATTGTCAGAACCCCCTAAAACACTTTTTAATAAGTTTAAAGGTTTTTTGGGCATGATAAATTCTGCTGTTTGATTTGCAGCGACATCAGTTCTTGTATATTTCACCAATTTATGAGCATCTGTTGCTACAAAAGTCAATCCTTGTGTACTAAATTGAAAGAAAACACCACTCATTACTGGGCGTAAGTCATCATTTCCAGCAGCAAAAATTGTTTTCGAAATGGCAGTTGCTAGGATATTGGATGGAATGACTGTACTACTAGGGGAAGGAAGAGAAACCGCTTTTGGAAACTCATCACCACTAAAATAAGCCATGTCATATTTCCCTTGATCAGAACTAATTTCAATGGTATTGCTACCTTCAGTTTTGAATGTTAATGGCTGATCTGGAAAGGTTTTTAAAGTGTCTAACAATAAACGTGCAGAAATTGCAATTGCACCGTTAGTATCACTTTCAATATCAACAACCGAACTCATTGTGGTTTCTAAATCCGATGCAGATACTTTTAATTTATTTTCAGAAATTTCAAATAAGAAATTATCTAAAATTGGTAAGGTGTTATTACTATTTATTACGCCCCCTAAAACTTGTAATTGTTTTAGTAGTTGCGAACTGGATACAATAAATTTCATTGTTTGAATTTTCTTAATTAGTCTTACAAATATAATCTTATTATGTGATTTTAAAAATTAATTTATTAACAGGTTATAAGCATTCTTTTCAAGCATTTTTTAAATGTTATAATTTTGTTAATTACAGAAATTTACTTGATAAAAAGCTACATTTGTTTTTAGTAGTTTTTTAGGTAAGTGGGCATAGATTTTATTGATAGCTTGTCTTTAAATTGCTTAAAATTGATTTTTAGTAGTTGATTAAAGTGCGCTTTATCATTACAATGCATGAGTTGGGATGGATTGAATAATTTTATACTATGAAAAAAATAATAGTTTTTAGGGTTGCTTTTTTAATGATTTCAATATCTGTAATTGCTCAAAAACCTCAAAAGTTAAGTTCAAACCAGATTTATGAAAAAATTCAAAAGCTTAATTTTATTGGGTCGGCTATGTACATTGCCGCACATCCAGACGATGAAAATACACGATTAATTGCCTATTTATCCAACGCTATAAAAGCAAGAACAGCATATTTGTCCTTAACTAGAGGTGATGGAGGGCAGAATTTAATTGGACCCGAAATTAGAGAATTGTTAGGAGTCATTAGAACCCAAGAACTATTGGCAGCAAGAAATATTGATGGCGGTTCACAATTTTTTACAAGAGCCAATGATTTTGGGTATTCCAAGCATCCCGATGAAACGTTGAAGATTTGGAACAAAGAAAAAGTACTGAGTGATGTTGTATGGGCAATTAGAACCTATAAGCCCGATATAATAATCAATCGATTTGATCACAGAACACCTGGAACAACCCATGGACATCATACTAGTTCTGCCATGTTGAGTTTTGAGGCTTTTGATCTTGCTGCGGATGCATCTAAGTATGCAAACCAATTAAAGGCGACCACTGTTTGGCAGCCCCAAAGGTTGTTTTTTAATACCTCCTCTTGGTTTTATAGAAATCAAGCCGATTTTAAAAAAGCCACAGAAGGAAAATTGACTTCTTTTGACGTTGGCGTTTATTATCCCCTAAAAGGTCTTTCCAATAATGAATTGGCTTCCATGGCAAGCAGTCAGCATTTGTGTCAAGGATTTGGAAGGTTGTCTACCCGTGGTGGTCAAAAGGAGTATGTAGAATTTTTAAAAGGCACTCCATTAAAAGATACTGAAGATTTATTTTCAGGGATAAACACTACTTGGAACCGTTTGAAAAATGGGGGTGAGATTGGAGAGGTTTTATACGAAGTGGAAGCGAATTTCAATTTTGAAAATCCTTCCAATCACTTACCTGCATTGCTTCAATCGTACCGTAAAATACAACAGTTAGAAAACAAACACTGGGCAAAAATCAAAGAAAAAGAAATTTTAGAAATCATTGAGGCCTCTGTAGGATTGTATCTAGAGGCTTCTGCAGCGAGTTCATCTGCGGTACCCAATGCTGAAATTCAGGTGCAATTTGAAGCCCTAAACAGAAGTGAATTTACAATTGATCTTGTTTCCTTAAAAATAATCCCTTCTGGTAAAGTGATCGAAAAAGATCAAAATTTAGCTTTCAATGAGAAATTAAATTTTAAAGAAGTTATTTCCACAGAAAACACCACATATTCGGCGCCCTATTGGTTAAAGAAAGAAGCTTCTTTGGGCATGTATTCTGTTGATGAACAGCAATTAATTGGATTGCCAGAAACCCCTCGACCCCTTCAAGTGCAGTTCAATCTTTTAATTGACAATGCAGAAATTTCTATTGTAAAAAACGTTGTCAGACGATATGCAGAAAGGGCCCTCGGAGAAATTTATGCCCCTTTTGAAATTTTACCAAAAGTGACCACAAAATTGGAAGACAAAGTCATTCTTTTTTCTGACAATGCTCCGCAAGAAGTTTCGGTAGAAATTCTTGCAGGTGCTGCCAATACCTCAGGAAAGGTTTTCTTGGAAGTGCCAAATAATTGGACGGTTTCTCCTGAAGAAATCGAATTTTCAATTGCTCAAAAAAAGGACAAACAAACCGTCGTGTTTTATGTAGCTCCGCCTAAAAATGAGTCTGAAGGCGTTTTAAAAGTGGTGGCGGTTTCTGAAGCAAAAGAATTTAGAAACGAATTGATAGCGATTGATTACAATCATATTCCAAAGCAATCAGTTTTAATGAAGTCGGAAGCAAAAGTGGTTCGATTGAATATCCAAAAAGCAGGAAGTTATATCGCCTACATTAAAGGTGCAGGAGATACCGTTCCAGACAATCTACGGCAAATAGGGTATACCGTTGTGACGGTGAACCCTGAAGATATTTCTTTTGAAAACTTAAAAAAATACGATGCAGTTGTTCTGGGGATTAGAGCTTATAATGTAGTGAAAGTACTAAAGTTTAAACAAAAGTACCTTTTAGAATATGTTGAAAACGGTGGCAATATGATTGTACAATACAATACCAGCAGAAACGTTGATGTTGGTGCACCATTTTCGCTAAACTTATCCAGAGATCGTGTGACTGACGAGTTTTCCGAAGTTCAAATTTTAGACAAGAGTCATTCGTTGTTAAACTTCCCAAATAAGATTACCAATAAAGATTTTGAGGGTTGGGTACAAGAAAGAGGATTGTATTTTCCCGGATCTTGGAGCAAAGAATACACCCCTATTTTATCTATGAATGATAAAAATGAAACCCCTAAGAATGGAAGTTTACTGATTGCGAAATATGGAAAAGGAAATTACATATACACAGGGTTAAGTTTTTTTAGAGAGCTTCCAGCAGGTGTCTCTGGTGCTTACAAGTTGTTTGCAAATATGTTGTCAGTAGGGAAGAATAAGATCACTATTAAAAAAGAAATTAAAAAGTAAAATTTGAATTGCCGAATGAACAGGGGTAAGGATGAAGTCGTTTCAAAAAAGCATGCAGCATGAAAAAAAATAAATACACTTGGAAAAAAGCATACACATGGGTTTTAGTAGCAAATGTGGTGTACATCTTAATTTTCATATTCATTGCTAATTATTTTACCGTTTAGACTATGGAAATTGCAAGTAAATTACACCTCGTAGATTGGATTGTATTATCGATTACGCTTTCTTTTATAGTTATTTATGGGACCTATGTTACCCGAAAAAACAAGAATGTTACCGATTATATCAAAGGAGGTAGTGATAGCAAATGGTGGACCATCGGGTTGTCTGTAATGGCAACACAAGCCAGTGCAATTACTTTTTTATCAACACCAGGACAAGCATTTCACAGTGGGATGGGATTTGTTCAATTCTATTTTGGTTTGCCCATTGCAATGGTGATTATTTGTGTCGTTTTTATACCCATTTATCACAAACTGAAAGTCTACACAGCCTATGAATTCTTAGAAGGGCGATTCGACTTAAAAACGAGGAGTTTGGCCGCAATATTATTCTTAATTCAACGAGGATTGGCTGCCGGAATTACCATTTATGCTCCCGCAATTATATTATCAGCAGTCTTAGGTTGGGATTTGTTATCACTCAATATTCTTATCGGCTTTTTAGTCATTATTTATACTGTTTCTGGAGGAACGAAGGCCGTAAATGTTACGCAAAAGCAACAAATGGTAATTATATTTATTGGAATGGTCATTGCTTTTTATATGATTTTGAGTCAGTTACCAGTTGATATTACATTTACCAAAGCCCTTGAAATTGCAGGCGCAAGTAATAAAATGGAGGTCATTGATTTCTCCTATGATTTAAGCAATCGATATACCATTTGGACCGGAATTTTAGGTGGAACTTTTTTAATGTTGTCCTATTTTGGAACAGATCAAAGTCAGGTACAACGATATTTGTCAGGAAAATCGATTCGAGAAAGTCAAATGGGATTGATTTTCAATGGACTATTAAAGGTGCCGATGCAATTTTTTATCTTGCTGATTGGGGTGATGGTTTTTGTTTTTTATCAGTTCAATCCCTCTCCGTTAAATTTCAATCCGGGTGCAAATGAAGCCGTTTCAAAATCAAAGTACACAACAGTATATCGCGCGTTAACGGAAGCACATATCGCGATAGAAAATAAGAAGAAAGCCATTTTTTCTGATGGATTTCAAGCAGACGAAAAAGAACAAATTCAAGAATTAAATACCCAAGATTTAGTGCTAAAAAAAAGGTCTAAAGTAATTATTGATGCAATTGACAAAACGAATACCTTGGAAAAGATAGAATCGAATGACAAAGATTATGTATTCATACATTTTATTCTTAACAACCTTCCTCGGGGTTTAATCGGCTTGTTGTTGGCCGTTATCTTATCGGCAGCAATGTCTTCCACAGCCTCTGAATTGAATGCGTTGGCAAGTACGACTACCATGGATTTGTATCGAAGAAATTTACCAGCTGAAAAGAACGAAGCGCATTTTGTAAAGGCCTCAAAATGGTTCACCTTAATTTGGGGACTCGTAGCGATATCTATTGCTTGTGTGGCAAATTTGTTTGAAAACTTAATCGAATTGGTCAATATTATCGGTTCTATTTTCTATGGAAATGTGCTGGGGATCTTTTTGCTCGCCTTTTTCTTTAAAAAAGTAAATGGAAATGCTGTTTTTAAAGCTGCGATTATCACGCAAGTACTTGTTTGTTTGATTTTCTATTTTGGAATTTATGCTTTAAAATCGGAAGGGTTGGAGCCTATAATAAGTTACTTATGGTTGAATTTTATTGGTTGTATTCTCGTATTATTCTTCGCTTTATTATTTGTTTATAAACTGATAAATAAACAAAGCAGAATCATTTTACTGATTACTTTTTTGACCATTTTAAAAATCACTTATGATCTCTTAAGGGATGTTTCCTTAAATATTACCCATGTAATTTCCTTAATTGTCTTGTTTTTCTTTTTAGGTTTTTTTAATATTAAAAAAGAGTAATAAATATCAAGGAGATTCATTCAGTTCCGAGATGCAGTAAGTGCGATGATTCGTTTTATATGCTACTAATACCAACGTTTCTTTTTCTTTTTTGAAGCTTCCGATTTTCGACCTTTTTTGTGCTTGCTAATCGTGTTGGGCTGTTTCTTTTGTTTCTTAGGTTGTACTCGTGGATAAGGGTGGTCTGTAATGACTTTAATTGGTCTTTGCAGTAATTCTTCAATGGTTTTGATGTACGCATCTTCATCTGGGCTACAGAAAGAAAACGCAATTCCAGATTTCCCAGCTCTTCCGGTTCTTCCAATTCTGTGAATATAGGTTTCAGGAATGTTGGGAATGTCAAAGTTGATAATCGCATCTACATTGTTAATGTCAATTCCACGAGCTGCAACATCAGTTGCAATCAAAATGGTTGCTTTTTTATTTTTAAAATCTTCAATGGCTTTGTTTCGAATAATTTGTGTTTTTTCGCCATGAATACTGGTCACTTTATACCCGTTTTTAGACAGTGTTTCCTCTAATTTATCAACACCAATTCGAGTTCTTCTGAAAATAATAATTTTTCCATTAATAGTGTTTCTTAATAAATACAAACATAAGTCTGTTTTATTTTTTTTAGGGGAATAGTAGAGTAATTGCCCAATTGTTTTTGCAGTTGTTTCTGCGGGGTTGATTTTTATTATTATCGGGTTCTTTATCATTGTCTCAGACAATGCAACTATTTTATCTGGTATGGTTGCAGAAAACAATAAGCTTTGTTTCTTTCGAGGACACAAACTTTCTATGGTGGTTACATCATTGATAAAACCCATGTCTAACATTAAATCAGCTTCATCTAAAACAAAAATCTCGATGGCACGTAAATCGATGGCGCCTTGTTTATGCAAGTCAATCAATCGGCCAGGAGTTGCAATTAAAATATCAACTCCTTCCTTCAAAATTTCCTTTTGAGGGGCTAAAGAAACACCCCCATAGACAGCCGTTGTTGTTAAATCGGTATGTTTTGCATAGCTTTTAAAATTGGCTTCAATTTGCAAGCACAACTCACGTGTTGGTGTTACGATTAACGATTTTATTCTTTTTGGTTTTTTCTCAGGAGCTAGTCTGTCCAATAATAATTGAAGAATTGGCAAGGCAAAAGCGGCTGTTTTTCCAGTACCCGTTTGTGCAGATACAATTACATTTTTCTTTGCTAAAATTGGCGGAATTGCTTGTTCTTGGACCTGTGTAGGTGTTTGGAAACGTTCTTCGGCAATTGCTTTTAATAGAGAAGCATTAAGCTGTAATTCTGTAAACTGCATTTGGGTATTTTTTTTGCAAAGGTAGTTTAAAAGATCTCATCGTTTTTGTAGAAATAGATTTTTAAAAGAATGTAATTTAAAATAGGAGCAATCCCATTTTTACAAATAATTTTAATTTACCTATCGAATCAAGAATCTTTTAATTCGTTTTCGGTCATTTGTCACATAGTTTTTTATATCTAAGTGATTGGTAATCAGTATTTATTAATTCTTTATAATCAGCTTAGTCACATGACAGTCACATAAACAAAAGTATACTAAAAACACCAAAAAATGCTTGTAATCAATAAAAATAATTAACATGAGATAATAATAATTAGTGCTTTGGAAAGATTATGTCCTACAAATGCTCTTCAATCCAAGCTTTAAAACTGTAGAAATTTTGCGGAGCAACTCCATGACCAACAGGGTATTCACTATATGTGTTTTCGAGTTGTAAGTTGTCTAAAATAGGAGATGCCTTTCTTGCCCAGTCTACAGGTAGTACTTGGTCAACCGTTCCATGAGAAATGTAGTAAGAGGTCTTTATCTGTAAGTCAGTAAGATTGGATGGGAGTAATTCTTCGTTAATATATCCGCTTAAAGCAATGATATGATTGACTTTGTTGGGGTGCAAAAAGCTAAAAGCATAACTTAAAATTGCACCTTGACTAAAACCGAGTAGAAAAGTTTTGTCAGCCCTGGTATTGTATTTTTGTTTGATTTCGTCAATAAATAAATCAATTTTCCCAAGCGATGCTCTTGCTTGTTCTAAATCAGAATATTTCCCATTGTTATTATCGAAGTTAATCGCATACCAAGCATGTCCGCCTTGTCCCATTTCATAAGGAGCTCTAGCACTTACAATCAGTAATTCTTCAGGCAATTCTTCAGCAAATGAAAATAAATCCTGTTCATTGCTTCCGTAACCGTGCAGTAATATCAATAAGGGTGGATTTGTAGCGCTCTTTTTGGGTTGCCTAACAAGGTGTTCTAGCGTATTCAAAATGATTATTGATTCAGTATTAATTGGTTGTTTGCAAAAATTCCATAGGCTTTTCCTTTGAGATTTTTATCAATAAAAATGCTATTTTTTGAAGTAGATAAAATATCTGATGAAGAGAAAATGTGATTTCCTTCTGGGTTGAAAAGAGTAATATCTGCTTGACAACCTTCTGCTATTTTGGGTAGGCTGATGTTGAATTTTTTTCGAGGATTGCATGTAATCGCTTCGATAAAACTTGTCGGATCTAAAACGGAATTCACAGCACCAAACAGTGTCTCTAAGCCAAGGGTTCCATCTTTTGCCTCACTAAACTCAACTTTTTTGTTTTCAATGTCTATTGGGTTGTGATCGGAAGTAATGATATCAATGATACCTGAGGTGACTCCTTTTCTCAATGCTTTCGTATCTTCTTTTGTTCTTAGTGGTGGGTTTACTTTGTATTTACTATCAAAGCTGGGTAATTCATCATCTGTTAAAACTAAGTGGTGGACTGCAACGCTACATGAAATGTCTAATCCCTTCTTTTTGGCTTCTTGAATGAGTGAGACCGATTTTTTAGTTGAAATTGTTGGAATGTGTAATTTTCCTCCAGTGTATTCTAATAAAAATAAATCCCGTGCAATTTGAAGATGCTCAGCCAATGCAGGAATTCCTTTCAAGCCCAATCGGGTGCTATTGATTCCTTCGTTGACAATCCCTTCACCAGCAATCGAGTTGTTTTTAGGAAAGCTCAAGATGAGTCCATCAAAATTTTGTGCATATTGTAAAGCCACTTTTAATAAGTTGTCATTCACAATAGGGGTGTTGTAATCGGCAAAAGCTATTGCGCCAGACTGACGCATGTCGTACAGTTCTGCCATATCAATCCCTTTGCTTTCCTTTGTTAGCGCGCCAATAGGGTAAAGCTTGGTTGCGAAACCTGTGGATTTATTAATTAAGAATTCTACAGCAGATTTACTGTCAATCACAGGATGTGTGTTTGCATTTATAGCTACTGCTGTAAATCCACTTTTTGCAGCAACATTCAATCCATTTTTGATCGTTTCTCTTTCTTCGAATCCAGGTTCACCAAAAGAAACACTGGTATCAAACCAACCCATAGAAACATGCAGGTTTTTTAAAGCGACAACAGAATCTTTATTGTTGGGAGTAATCTTATCAGCGATTTTTGTGATTTTCCCATCAATAATTAAAATGTCTTTTTGTTGTCGATGGTAAGCGCTTGAGGGATCAATAATCGTTGCCGATTTTAGAAGTGTATTCATGATTTGAAGAATTTTAAAATCAAAATTTCTAACAGCAAAGATACAATTGCTAATGCTAAAAACCATTTCCAAAGCCAATGAACTTCACTTTTTTCGTTAATTTCTTGAAAGAGTTCTTTTATTGAGTTTGAAGTCGAAATATTTTTATTGTTTTTTGCAAGGCTTTCTGTATTTAAAAAAGTCAAGCTGCTTTCCGCTTTCGGGATGTTGTAAGCAAGTGTTTCTAAGGTGTCTTTTTTCTTTGTAACAGCATAGAATCCTACCATTTCTGGATTTTCTAATGTGGTCAGTGTCACTTTGTTTTGAGTGTGATACTGTCGTGGGATAAAAGTGTTTTTTCGGTTGTTAAGCGATAATATTTCATCTTTTTGCAAGGAGGTTTTGATATCGATTTTGTTTTCTACGCCAAGGGAGTAATACAGCTTTGATGGTTGCAAACTCAATTGGGCGAAATTGTAAAAAACAGGAACCACCATGGGAGAATTTATGAAATTACTGTTTTTCGAATCCAAATCAGCGGCAATCCAAAATAGGTTTCCGTTGTTCGTGGTTACTTTTTTAATAAAACCTTCATCGTTTTCATAAAAAATAAGATTACTGCTATTCACAAATGAAGTAGGGAAGTAGTTCTGAGAACTTGGATATTGAAAATTTTGAACCTGTTTGTAAAAAACACTCTTAAAAAAGGGGTGGTCAAAATTGATGTCGGTAATCTTTAGTAATTTTTTTGTTTTTGAGTCAAGACGCCCCTTTGTTATTTTTTTTAAAAAAGAACGATAAGAATTGATGGCTAAATTGTTGTCTGGAATGATGACAATACTCCCTCCTTTTTTTGAGAATGCTACCAAACTACTTTGTAGGGAAGGAGAGATGTTTTTTAGTGAATTTAAAATGATTAGTTGTTGCTTCTGAATTGCATTGAAATTTATTTTTTCAGGGGTATAATGTGTGTAAATAAACTCTTTTTTTGTGTAAATTTTTGAAAGAAAATTCGCCTTTTTTCCAATTGATAAAACATTAATTTTTTCAGCTAAATTTAATGTAAAATTAAATATGTTGTCAAATGCAAAAGTATCGTTAAGTGCAATTTGTATTTTTCCTAGGAATTGCGTTCCTTTATCAATGTTAAAATCAATCGTGAAGGTTCCGTTTTTTTCAATAGAAAATGTTTGCTTGCTAATGAGTTTCTGATCGTTATAAAGCGTAACTGGGAGGTTGTTTTTTTTAGCACCTTGATTTTTAATGACTACTTTTAGGTTTATTTTGTCCATTGAAGTACTGGCAACATAAACACTATCTATTGAGACATTGTTTTGAGTATTCGTTGCTAGTTTTATGAGTGAAATAGGCTGTTTTACATTTGTAAATTCATTTTCATAAATATCTTGAAAATCAGATATTAATATGTTTTTATCTAAAGTATTACTTTTGTTTTTATGTAACTTACTTATTTTGAGTAAAACGGTACTTATTTCTAGTTTTTTAGAGGTGTATTTTACCTTTTGTAAAATATTCTTTAATTCAGATTTTGGTATATTTGGGTAATAATCTGAATTCGTTTGTAAAGTGTAACTGTTCTTGTCAGATGTATATTCTATAATTTCTTGTATTGCTACTTTGAGTAAATCGCCATTTTCACCTTTTGAATTTAAACTCAATGAAGTGTCTAAGTAGATGAAACTCTCTTGCTTTACATCCGCTTCATTTTCTTGAATATAAGGTTGTGAAAATGCAAAAAGTATCGCTGAAAACAATAGCAGTCTGACCCCTAATAATAACCATTTTTTAATGCGTGAACTCTTGCGATTTTGCTGAATTATTTTTTGTAAAAAAGCAACATTTGTAAAAGAGACTTTTGTGAATTTTTGTAACTGAAAAAGATGTACTAAAATTGGAATGATTAGCAGCACTAAGAAGTATAAAATGTCAGGGTTTTTAAATTGCATTAATCGTTTTATTTTGCGCTTTCATTCTTCTAAATTAAAGTAAATAAAAGGATAAAAAAATCCTTGTTAATTTCTATTTAAAACTTTTCAAATACACCCAAACCAAACAATGCAAAATCATACTTTACAGGATCTTTTTTGTCTAGTAATCGTAGGTTTTTGTCCAATTCCGAAACCGCTTTCCAATCGTTTTGTTTTCTTAAAAGAAGCGAAAGTTTCCTAGCAACATTTCCAGAATGTACATCCAATGGGCATGATAAATTCGCCGAAGTATGCGATTTCCAGAGACCAAAATCAACACCTGATTTTCCATCCCGAACCATCCAGCGTAAAAACATATTGATTCTTTTTGCTGCAGAGTTCTTCAGCGGATCCGAAATGTGCTTCTCCGTCCTCTGTGGGTGTGCTATTTCAAAAAATATATTTTTGAAACGATGGATAGCTGTTTGATAGGTGAGGGTATTGTCTTTAATTTCTAATGCCTTTTCAAGGCCTCCATGATTTTTGTAAATATGTTGTAAAGAGTTAATGAACTGTTGTAAATCAATGCTGTTAAAGGTTCTATGTACAAATCTGTCTAAACGTTTTACGTCTTTTTTTTGATGATTTACGATGTAATCATATGGAGCGTTGTCTAAAAGTTCCATCATTTTGGATGCGTTCTTAATAATCATCGTCCGATTTCCCCAAGATATAATTGAAGTTAAAAAAGCTGCAATTTCAATATCTTCTTTAAGTGAAAATAGATGTGGAATCTGTATTGGATCTGATGCAATGAATTTTGGGTTTTCATATAAAAGTACTTTTTCATCTAGAAATTCTTTTAATTCACTAATTTCCATGCATCAAATAATTTTACCATCCTTCATTACTAATTTTCTGTCAGCCATTGCTGCAAATTCTTCATTATGAGTAACTATTACAAATGTTTGCTCAAATCTATCTCGAAGTTGAAAAAACATTTCATGTAAGTTTTTTGCTGACTCACTGTCTAAATTTCCACTAGGTTCATCCGCCAATATTACCGATGGTTTGTTTATTAGGGCTCTTGCAACGGCTACACGTTGTTGTTCTCCCCCAGAAAGTTCATTTGGTTTGTGATGCAGGCGATGCGACAAATCAAGAAATTCTAAAATTTCTTTTGCCTTTTTTGTCGTTTCTTGTTTAGACTTATTTCCAATAAAAGCTGGAATACAAACATTCTCTAGTGCTGTAAACTCAGGCAATAATTGATGGAATTGAAAAATAAAACCAATATGCTCGTTTCTAAATGAGGAGATCTCTTTGTCAGAGAGATTTTTTAATGAAACTCCGTTCAAAGACAATTCAAAACTCTTTTCTTTTAATGGCATGTCTAAGGTTCCAATAATCTGAAGCAATGTTGTTTTTCCTGCACCAGATGGTCCAACAATTGCAACAATTTCACCTTTTTTTATGTGAAAATTAACCCCCTTTAATACTTCTACCTCCCCATAATATTTATGGATGTTCTTTGCAATTATCATAGTTTTAAATCTGAGTAACGAAAGTATTAAAAAAAATTGGATACACTTTTTAAGTGCATTCATTTTTTTTATGAAGCAGCATCTAGTATTTTTTTGATTTTATTATAATCTATAAAGTAAACAATTCTAACTGATAAGGTATGTTTTTGGGATTGATCAAATAAGTTCTTTAAATTCTTGAAGAATGGAAGGTTTGCATTGGTATCGTTATTGAAAATTGAATTTCTGTAGAATGCAATTAGTTGACTCCCAGGAGCGAATTGCCAAATGTAATTTAAGTCTAAATTCCAGTTATTAAAATTTACATTTTCACTTGTATAGTTTGTGTTTGGATCTAATTTACCGACCGTATTTAGGTTGTAAAAATTGGTATAGTTAACAGCTCCCCAATAATGTCTAAAACTTAATGATAGCGAAGAATTTGTGCTAAAACTATATTTTCCTGAAATCGTGTTTGTGTAATTTTTTCGATCTCTTATTACAAAAATAATATTATTGTCCACTTCGTCTACATACCCTTGATCATTTTTGGTTTTATTAAAATTAAGTTGATATCTTAAAGATAATTGATTATTAAATCGATAACGGGGTGCAATACTAAAACCATAGCCTGTTTTTGGGTTGTTAGAAAATGTAGTATGGTATCCGTTCGCGTTTAACTGAAATAATTTTTGTGAATTGGTAGAAATCCACCCATTTACATTCAATCTTTGTGGTCGCAAAAAATAAATACCACTTGTTGTACCTTGGCTCGGTTCAAAAAAATCTTTATTTTCAGATCCATAATTTAAATTGGAACCAAAAGAAAAACGTGCTTTGGTTTGTGCGCTGAAGTTTAATCCTGCATTATTGACGGTATAGCTCCCAGAGTAATGTTGAAAACGGGCTTGATTATAAAATCCAAAACGATATCTGTTAAAATTTTTCGTGGGTTGTAAAGTTCTCCAGCCAATATTTCCATAGATAGATTGCTGGTTGTTTGAAAATAAGATCCCTAAATCATTGGGATTGAAGTCTTTGTTTTCAAAGTTGTACCCAACTTTCCAATTCCAGTGTCCAGCATTTTTGCCAAAGCTATTGTCAAAAGTATACCCAGTATTTGGATAATTTATATCATCATAAATATTACTCAGTTTAAAGGAACCGTCTGCATTGTACTTACTGTCTTTTGTCTCTAAATGCCAGGTTAGGGCTGTTACATTTGCATCCCTAAACCTTCCATCACGCGTCACGTTGGTGTTGATCAATGCAATACTAGAATTTTGATTAAACTGTTGGTCTAACACCATAATATTATAATTTGTAAAAGGGTTTGTGACTGATTTTCTAATTGTTCCGTTTGTATTATTTTTAATTGTAGCCTCTGTTTTCTCAGTGATAGCATTAAAAAAAACCAATTCCCAATCCTTTTTTTGTTCTTCCAGAAACTTTTATGGCATTCAACATCGTTACTTTTCCAGGAGAATTAATAAGTTTCTCATCTGGAGAAAGAGTACCAATAACATTGAATTGATCTATTGGAGCTGCTCCAATTCTTCTGGAATAAAATAAACGCCCTTTATTAAAGAGTTCAGTTCCTTCGGTAAAAAATTGTCTTTGTTCAGAAAATTGCTGTTCAAAAGGACCAAGATTTAGAACAACGTCATCAAAACCAACCTGACTAAAATCTGGAATTAAAGTAGCGTCCAGTGTAAAATTTTCAGTCAACCCATACTTGACATCCATTCCAGCACTCCAATCAAAATCGGTATTACTTTCAAATGTTGTCGTAGTCGCCGAGGCATAGGGATATAGGTTTAATCTTGTTGGCGGTTTTATGTTTTCAAAACCTTCAATTAACCCTTCATGCTGCGTCCATCTGCCAATTGAATTGTCAATAAAAGCCCAGGTGTGTTGTTCGTTTAAATTCTCTAACCTTCTATGAAAATTAAAACCCCAAGATTGTACTGGACTGTTTGCAAAACGAATTGCTCGATAGGGGATTTCCATTTCTACTTGCCATCCCTCTGGAGTGATTGCAACAGCACTTTTCCAAACGGCACTCCAGTTAAAATCTTCATTTCCGTTTGAAATCTTAGCATCCGCTTGATTTCCAGTACTCTGAACAATAAATTCAAAAGGGTTTTGTCCATCGTCATTTGGGTTGATCGTGACTAGAAAAAAATCAGCCTGACTAAAATTATCCCTATTTGCAAATTCTTGTGGAATATTTGCAGCATCTGGATCCAACATTGTTGCCGAAATATAAATGGCAGCATCATCGTAAATTACTTTCACAGTTGTCTGATATGCTGCTGTAACTCTTTTACCATTGACAGGTCTAAAAGTGATAAAGTCGCTTAAAAATGCCACATCTTTCCATGCCGTATCATTTAAGATACCATCAATTACTGGAGCCTCTGAAACTCTTGCTGTTGTGCTCTTTTTCCTTTCTTTTTTTATTTCTTGAGCATTAAAAAAACCAATAAAACCGATTCCAAGTACTAGTAGTAATTCTTTTTTTAACATTTTTTTGCTGATTTATGAAAAAACTAGTTTCGAACAGATTCTCTCTTTTAATGTCCGTGCGTTAAATCTATGTTAATAACTTATAAGACGATATAAAATTGGTTGAGTTACAGGGTGGCGTGTTAAATAATTCTTAAATCCTCTCTAAAAAAAAATGAATCGTTCCCATTTTTTTTTTGTGAAAACTATGCAGCAATTTACTTCTGAATGTGTATTTTTGTGGCCGTTATAAACATTACACAGCATGAATTTACACGAATATCAAGGAAAACAAATATTAAATAGTTTTGGAGTTAGAATTCAAAGAGGAATTGTAGCAAGTACTCCTGCAGAAGCAGTGGAGGCAGCCAAAAAATTGACGGAAGAAACCGGAACGGGTTGGTACGTTGTAAAAGCGCAAGTTCACGCTGGTGGTCGTGGTAAAGGAGGTGGTGTAAAATTGGCTAAAAATTTAGACGAAGTAAAAAGTATTTCGGATGATATTTTAGGAATGATGTTAATTACACCTCAAACATCTGCTGAAGGAAAATTGGTTAATCAAGTTTTAATTTGTGAGGATGTTTATTATCCTGGTGAATCAGAAACAGAAGAATATTATATTTCAGTTCTTTTAAATAGAGCTACTGGTAAAAACATGATTATGTATTCTACTGAGGGTGGAATGGATATTGAAACGGTTGCCGAAGAAACACCCCACTTAATTTTTACAGAGGAAGTTGATCCTTTATTAGGTTTAATGCCTTTTCAAGCAAGAAAAGTTGCTTTTAACTTAGGCTTATCGGGTGTTGCTTTTAAGGAAATGACAAAATTTATATCTGCTTTATACACAGCATACATCAAGTCAGATTCTGCAATGTTTGAAATTAACCCTGTGTTAAAAACGTCTGACAGTAAAATAATGGCAGTAGATGCAAAGGTAACTTTGGATGAAAACGCATTGTATCGCCATAAAGATTATGCAGCAATGCGTGATCTACGTGAAGAAAATCCCATCGAAGTGGAGGCGAAAGCTGCAGGCTTAAATTATGTAGATTTAGACGGAAATGTTGGATGTATGGTAAACGGAGCTGGTTTGGCAATGGGAACAATGGATTTAATTAAAGAGTCTGGTGGTGAGCCAGCCAACTTTTTAGATGTTGGAGGAACTGCAGATGCTCAGAGAGTAGAAACTGCTTTTGGGATCATTCTAAAAGATCCAAATGTAAAAGCAATTTTAGTGAATATTTTTGGAGGGATTGTTCGATGTGACAGAGTTGCGCAAGGAGTTGTAGATGCTTATAAGAATATGGGAGATAAGATTACAGTGCCTATCATCTGTCGTTTACAAGGAACAAACGCAAAGGAAGCAAAGCAATTAATTGACAATTCTGGAATGAAAATTATTTCTGCTACAGAATTTCAAGAAGCAGCAGATAAAGTTCAAGAAGTTTTAGAAGCTTAGGTTTCTTTTCAATAAATACGATCAAAAATGCCTCATAAAAATGAGGCATTTTTTGTTGAAATAATTTGAAAGTTAAGTTTTTTTAAAAATTAAATTCAAGGTTTTTATATTATTGCTGTAAAACATCTCGCTTTTCTGCCTTTAATTTTTTACCAATAATCCCAGAATATTTTTTTGCGCCAAGTTTGTTTAAGTGATTCGCATCGGACATAAAACGGTCGGCGATGTCTTCTTCTATAAAGTTCAAATGGCGACGATGTTTTAATTTTTTTAGTGATTCTAAAAAAAAGTCGAAATATTTCCGGTCAATTTGTTTTTTGTAATCAAAATGATATGGCGTGGATACTAATATTAAGGCAATATTATTGTCTGTGCAAAGTCGATCTATTTTGTACAAATAGTCTCTTTGAGAATCGCTAAATTTCGCTTCCTCTTGTTTTATAGAGAAATGCATGTTAAATGCTTTATTGATAATTGCTTTCTTGGGATTTGAATTTGTAGATTCATAAAATCCCCCAAAGTCTGGAGTCGAATAAATTCCTAAAATTGCTGGTTTTAGTACCTTGTCAAAAGTGGTTAAGAAACCTGAATCGTCAAACATTCGAATGAAATAAAGGTATTTTTTTAAACTCTTTTCCCCTTCTGGAAAGTCAAGACTGAAAAGTCTATTGTATACAGGAGCAAAATTATGAATTGAGACCCCTAAAATTAGAGTATCTATGCGATGATTTTTGTTATGGACTAAGGTTTGTAATTTTTGATAGGTAAAATAATAATGCTCACCAGAACTTGCCAAGTTTTTTGCTCCTTGAGAAATGGATTCACCACGAAGACGCTGAATTTGAGAATCTCCCATTAATAGGAAAGAATGCGCTGAGAATGTTGATAGTTTGGTTTCAACCTTTGTTTTAGAATGCCGATAGTAGGTAAAAGTAATCAATAAAAATAACAAAGCAGGGATGCTGAATTTTAGGATCCTTAATACAAATTTTTTCATAATTTAAAATTGAAAATAAATAAATTGCTGCTCTTTTCCGTTGAACCAAAATAATGCAATTATGATTGTATAATACATTGCATGTCTAAGGGGACGCTTCCATTTTAGTCCCAAATGTTCAAGTGCATATTGACTTTCTCTTCCAAGCCATTCTATAAAAATGAAAATGAAAACAAGTAGCATTGTTATCATGGCGCCTTTAGGATTTGAGAGCTTAGGAACTTCTAAAAGTGATGCGGAGAAAATTCCTGAAATATAATTGAAAGCATGCGTTATATCCTTCGCTCTAAAAATGATCCAAGCAAATACCGTAAGCGTAAAAGTAAAGAGCATTTGTAGGAATTCTTTCACAGTTGGTAGGAAGTTTCCCTGAGCTACTATTTCTAAATTCTTTCTATTTTTATTGGTGAGTAATAGCGGTAAAAAGTAAATAGCATGCAGTGTTCCCCAAACAATAAACGTCCAATTAGCACCGTGCCAAAAACCGCTTACAATGAAGATTGCAAATGTGTTCCTAACTTTCATCCAAGTACCACCCCGACTCCCTCCAAGAGGTATGTATAGGTAGTCTCTAAACCAGGTTGATAACGATATATGCCAACGTCTCCAAAACGCTGCAATATCTCTAGAAAAATAGGGAAATTTGAAGTTTTGCATCAAGTTAAAGCCGAAAAGACGAGAAGTCCCAATGGCAATATCTGAGTATCCTGAGAAGTCACCATATATTTGAAATGTAAAAAATAAGGCACCTAAAACCAACGAACTCCCATTCATATCTGCCGAATTATTAAAAATGTGGTTCGCAAGCTCTGCACAACTATCAGCAATCACCATTTTTTTAAACAAACCCCAAAGTATTTGGCGCATTCCATCAACAGCTTTTGAAAGATTAAATGTCCGTTTTTTGTAAAACTGAGGTAAAAGATTCGTTGCTCTTTCGATGGGGCCGGCAACCAACTGTGGGAAAAAGCTTACAAATGCCGAAAAGACAATAAAGTCCTTGGTAGGCTCTAGTTTTTGTTTGTAAACATCTATGGTGTAGCTTAATGTTTGAAACGTATAAAAGCTAATTCCTACGGGCAATATAATAGAAAGTGAATTTGTTGCTATTTCTGAGCCAAAAAATGAAAAAGCACTTTTAAAATTGTCTAGGAAAAAATTAGCATACTTAAAGAAACCAAGAAAACCTAAATTTACAAGTATGCTTGTCCAAAGTAAAATTTTTCTTTTGGTCTTATTTTCTTGACTTTTTAATTTTCGCCCTATCGTATAATCGACAAGGGTACTAAAGAGAATCAAGGATAAAAAACGCCAATCCCACCAACCATAGAATACATAACTTGCTAAAACAATTAACGCATTTTGTAACCTAAGATTTTTATTCGCTAGCAACCAGTAGAGAAGAAATACAGTCGGTAAAAATACTGCGAAATCAATTGAATTAAAAAGCATTCTTGTTGTCTATTTATCCATTTTTTTTTCACTTCTATATAAGTCTGAATGCAATTTTCTTATTACAACAGCATCTCAAGAAGCAACAGATTAAGAATAAATCTGTTTCGTGGTAAATATATCACTTTAAAATAGTTTTCAATATAAAAACTCACAACCTAATCGAATAAATATTTGGGGACTTTTAATGATAAGAATCGCAAGTACGAGGATCGGTTTTTTATTGTTACAACCTCATTGTTCTATAATAAAAAAGAAAATAATATTCCTCATCTCTACAGTATATTTGTTGCAAAACCGAGCTTTTATAGGGTTTAAATTCAAGAATAAGCTCTTTGGAATATTGTCCTTAAAAGCGATTACATCCAAATCATTATTTTAAAAAGAATCTAAATTCAGGAATTTTTCTGGCTATTTTAACGGCTATTCCTCCTAATTCTTTAATGTCCTCGATTAATTGAGCTTTAGATGTATTTTCTCTTGAGGCTTTTTCTACCACTTTAATAAGTGTTGAATATACTCTTAAGTCTTCCGCTCCAGGAGTTACTGCATCTATTTCATCTTTAGATAACCCAGAAAGTTTGCCAAGTTCTTTTTTGTATTTTCCATCAAAAGCAGCATCTGCCTCTGTAAATAATTCACTAAATCTTCCCATTCTTAATTTATTTTTTTGGTTATTGTTTTAATTTGATTTGATATTTCATTTATTTTAGAAAATGCGGCATCACTTTTTATGTCAATTTCCTTGCCTTTGGTAATGGCAGATTTAACGATTTCAGATGTTTTCAGTAAGACCTTATTAAGTTCTTCATCTTTTCCTTCGAGACCGATTATTTCCAATGCCTTTTGTTGACTTTCTTTGACTTTTCGGGCAGAAACTAAATATCCTGTTATTGTTGTATTTGCATACAAGCTATTTTGGTATGATTTGTCTATGCTTCGAATCATTTCCCTTTTTTGCCTTCTTATTGGATCTAATAGTTCTTTTTTCTTTTTATTAATTTGATTATTTGCATCTTCAAGAAATTCGGTCAATACATTGAGCGCTTCATCTGTTGCAGCTTTTTCATCTGTTGCTCCTGCAGCCTCTATTATTCCATAAATAGATTTTTTGTGGTTTTTATGTTTTTTTAATTCTGACTTTAGCACATAATTAATTATGAAAGGTGCATATATTTCATCCATGAAAAGAGTAATATCATCTATGATTTTACTGTAATGCAATTCAATCATTGATTTGTGTGAGTTGTGAAGAATTTTTAAGTCTTTGCCTAGTATTTTGGATAACTCTACAGTCTCTTTTGGTAGAGAAACACAGGAGTTTATGACTATCAATAGTAAGATAAGCGATTTAATACGTGTGTTAATCATCTCCATTTCCATTTAATGGTTATACTTATTGAGTTTTTCAACGATGTCAACTAACTCTTGGTCGGTGCTCTTTATTTGGTGTTAAATATGCCAAAGTTATTATACCTCCGATATTTGTGACTGCTATAAAATCAAACATATTGTAGAGTCTTAGTTTTGATTCCCTTTTTTGGTCTTGTAAATTTTTTTCTATTTGAGTTAAAACAGTCCCAGGTAATATTTTCTCGTATCCCTCTTCCGTCTATAGATAGTATGATTACTTTTGATATTAGCGTTTATTTCATTTAAAAATAATACCCTAATAATCAGTAGTTAATTTGTTAAAGTTAAAAAAATAAAAATAATTTACAAGCGCAAATAAATAAGTGGTCGATTTAAGGAATAAGTGGTAATTTAGAGGAATAACTGTTTTTTATATCGAGAAAAGAAGGCAATATTTACAGTTCCTTTTTCAAAACAGCAATCTCATCACGCAGCTGTGCCGCAACAATAAAATCTAAAGCTTTTGCGGCCGCTTCCATATGCTTGCGTTTTTCTCGAATGCGTTTTTCAATTTCCTCTTTGGGCAAGTATTGTAAATCCTGTTCGGCAGCTTTCTGTTTTGCATTATCATAATGATAGCTAGATACATCAGATTTGGTCAAGGTATCTTCAATCTTTTTATTAATTTGAGTAGGTCTAATGTTATTTTTTGTATTGTAAGCAATTTGTTTTTCTCTTCTGCGGTCAGTTTCATCAATAGTTTTCTGCATACTCTTGGTCATTTTGTCCGCATATAAAATAGCAAGACCATTCACGTTACGAGCAGCTCTACCAATGGTTTGAGTCAAGGAACGATGACTTCTTAAAAATCCTTCCTTATCCGCATCTAAAATAGCTACTAATGAAACTTCCGGTAAGTCCAATCCCTCTCTTAACAAATTAACACCAATTAATACATCAAACAATCCTTTTCGGAGGTCTTGCATGATTTCTACCCGCTCTAGTGTATCTACATCAGAGTGAATATAGCGACATCGTATGTCTACTCTAGCTAAATATTTTGTGAGCTCTTCGGCCATTCTTTTGGTTAGGGTAGTCACCAACGTACGTTCATCTTTTTCAACTCGAATTTGAATTTCTTCAATCAAATCATCAATTTGATTCAAACTGGGTCTTATCTCTATAATAGGATCTAACAATCCAGTGGGTCTTATCACCTGTTCTACAAATACACCTTCTGTTTTTTGCAATTCATAATCCGCAGGGGTAGCGCTGACAAAAATGGTCTGATTTTGAATCGCTTCAAATTCATTAAATTTTAAGGGACGATTGTCCATGGCTGCCGTTAAACGGAACCCATATTCGACCAAATTTTCTTTTCGACTTCGATCGCCACCATACATTGCATGGGTTTGTGGAATGGTAACGTGACTTTCATCAATCACCATTAAATAATCTTCTGGAAAATAATCCAATAGACAAAAAGGTCGGGTACCCGGTGCGCGTCCGTCCAAATAACGAGAATAGTTTTCGATTCCAGAACAATATCCCAATTCGCGAATCATTTCTAAATCAAATTCAGTGCGCTCTTTCAAACGTTTTGCTTCTAGATGTTTTCCAATTTCCTTGAAATAAGCGACCTGTTTCACCATATCTTCTTGAATCTGATGAATGGCATTTTGCAATACATCTGGAGAGGTTACAAATAAGTTAGCTGGATAAATAGTGAGTTCATCAAAATTCTCAAGCACCCTATTGTTTTCTAAATCGAAGGCTTCAATTTCTTCAATTTCATCGCCAAAAAAATGAATTCGATATCCGTGATCACCGTAAGAGGGATAGATGGTTACAACGTCTCCTTTTACTTTAAAAGTACCGCTTTTTATTTCAACTTCAGTACGAGAATAGAGGCTGGTTACCAATTGGTGTAAGAATTTAGTACGCGCTATTTGCTGGCCTACAGCTACAGGAATTACATTTTTCTTAAATTCGTTTGGATTCCCAATTCCATACAGACATGAAACAGATGCCACCACCAATACATCACGCCTTCCCGAAAGTAGAGAAGAAGAGGTGCTTAGTCGCAAGCGTTCAATGTCTTCATTAATGGATAAATCTTTTTCGATGTAAGTACCCGTTACAGGAATGTATGCTTCTGGTTGATAATAATCGTAATAGGAAACAAAATATTCCACCGCATTTTCTGGAAAAAAATGTTTGAATTCTGAATATAATTGCGCAGCAAGTGTTTTATTGTGTGCTAAAACTAACGTAGGTTTGTTAACGTTTTTGATAACATTGGCAACAGAAAATGTTTTTCCAGAACCTGTAACCCCTAATAATGTTTGAAACTTCTCTCCAGCATTGATACTTGCTGTAAGTTGTTTTATTGCTTCCGGTTGATCTCCAGTTGGGGAAAACTCTGATACCAATTTAAATTTCATACCGTAAAAATACGGATAGTTTTCAAAGATTTTAAGGTCTTAGTAAAGAAAAATTTCCTGTTTTACGAATTGTTTTTTCGTTGAAATCAATCAAGTTTGCTGTGAACCAATATTCTCCAGAGGGTACTGTTTTTCCTTTGTATTCTCCATCCCATCCTTCAGGGTTTTCAGAGGTAATTACATGCATCACAGTTCCATATCGATTAAAGATAACAATGTCAATTTTTGTAAAAAATGTGGGAGTTGCTCCTTTGACACTCCAACGATCATTGCTGCCATCATTATTTGGCGAAAAGAACTTTGGAAATCCAATTATGGAAACATCCTTTTGTATTGGAGGTTCACAATTTTCAACGTCTTTTACATAAACGGTTACAATTCCCGGGCTTACATTGTTGAACTGATAATTCGTTCCATTCCCAAAAAAGTTACTGTTATCTATTGAATAAAGATAACTACTATTCCCAGTAATTTCGATATCTAAAGTGATGTTTGGCGTTGCTGTGTCTACGATGATTTCTCTAAAAGTAGGACTTTTCTTTACGTTTACTTCAAATTCTTTGGAGGTGGAGCAGGTAATGCCATTTTGAGTTTTATAGGCAATATGTGTATAAAATCCTGGCTCTTTAAGTATAAAGTTTTGTTCTGTAGAAATAATGGAGTTTGAAGCATTTCGCCATTCATAACGATTGTTTGTACTGCCTCCATATGCAATTATAGGTGGATTGCTATTGGTATCAAAGCAAATTGTATAGCTTTCTTGTAAATTGATTTCTACGGCATCATTCACAACTAAATCAAAAGATTGAATTCCGTTGCATCCTAAAAGACGATCATCAACACGCACCCAAATAGGCCTAGAACTCGAATTTATAATTCCTGAAAAAGCATTGGTTTTTAGCTTCGCATCTTGAAATGTTGGAAAAAAACTGAAGAGCGAAGTATCGGGTAAGTCGAGTTCAATTTTTATGTCTGTTTCTTTTGTTCGAAGATTAAACCATCCTTCGGCGTTTCCATCAATGTCGTCAGAATTTTCACAGGTATACATGGAACTTATCGTATTTAATTGTACAAATTGTGCTTTTAAGAAAAAAGAGCTGCTGTTTTCACAATTATTTTCATTGATGACTTTTGTAAATATTTTTTGATTTGGAATGGTATTTATAAAATCGGTCGGATTACTGATCTGAATATCTAAATCCAAATCATTTTGTGTTTTGTAAAAAAAGAATGTTTCACTTTGATAATTTGCTGAAATTTTTTCACCAATATTCAATAAGTTGAAATTAGAAATCCCATCATTATCTTCGTCACACTGAGTCAATTCTTGATTTGCAAGTAAATCGGGTAGCGGATATACAGTAATGCTTTTGTATATAACAACGGATGTTCCTCCGATACCCAACGTGGCTTTAATTGTAAATGTACCTGGTGAAGTGTACATGTGATTCGCTGTTAATCCTGCTGATGTATTTCCATCCCCAAAATCCCAAGCAATAGTATCAATATTTGCATAAGATACGGCTGTCAATGTAAAGGAAGTACCTACACATTTATTTTCTGTAAGTATTCTCGAAGCAAAATAGGATTGAATAAAATTGGGCAATCCTTTGTTAGATCCACCACTAGAAAGGTCTAAAGCATTGTGTGTGTATTGTGCATTAAAACCATTTTCTTCAGGAAAATTGATGGTTCCCAACTTTTGTAAAGCTGAAATTCCATTCGTTTCTTGTTCAAACAATGCCACGTATATTTTACTGTCATTTGCGAGTTGAATGCTTCCGAATCGAGTGCCTGAACTTGAAAATAGTTCTTTCTTTGGTGAGTACAATGGATCGTTTGGAAAAGGGTTTTCTATGGAATATTGATTTATAGAGCCTGTGTTTCCAACCAATCCAGTATAATAGAGCATTTTAGAATTTCTTGAAAAGGCAATTCCGTATGGTGATTTTGGAGCGGCTAACCCTGTGTCAGCGAAAATTTTAGTATTCGCTGTAATTGCTCCCGTTTCATTGTCAAAATTATAAAGATATACATATCGATCCTCCTGATCTGCGATTGCGATGAATTGCCCATTTGGTGATGCTTTCATGGCTCCGCTTGCGGAGACGGTTTCTTCTTGAACTGAATGCAAAGGAGGGTTGAGTCCATTTTCGTCAATTTTATAGCTACTAAAAGTATTTTTAACTTCATTCGTAGCTCCTCCTGCTTCCCCAAAAGTAATTAGCCAAATAGCTTTACCATCCTTGTGGTGAACTGCGGTTATTCGCTCTGTTGATGCGCCTCGTAGTGGTTGAAAACGCGTTAGTACCTTTCCTAATGGATATGTACTTGATATTTCTATCTCTGCCAGATAAACGCCTTTCCCTAATAAGGGGGTGGAAGTAGTTCCATTTACCCGAGTACAAAAGATGTAGTACTTTTCATCTGTCCCAGGTTTGGGTATTATTATAGATGTTTGTGTATTGATGATTTCTCCAGCTAACCCTTCTCCGTTTTCCATGATTGTATGGTTTTTATTCCAAACAGTCTGTCCATTGGTGTAGAATAAGAGATTTCCAAGTTTGTCCGAAATAGAAGCCGAACCAGCGGGCGTATCCATCTCACTATCGTTCAATACATTGACAGTTCCATTATTGAAGTTGAGTGCTGCTTTATTTCCAAAATTCCAATGATTGGTTTGACTTTGGGAATATATAAAACCGTGAAAAACTAGAAACAATAGAAAATTATATTTTTTCATGGTTTTTGTAAACGAATTACTTCCTAAGCAACGAAAAGTTCCCTGTCCTAAAGATTGTTTTTTTGTTGGTATCAAAGGGCACCAATTTAATAGACACCCAATAATCGTCCGAAGGCAATCTTTTTCCGTTATAGGTTCCGTCCCAGCCCTGTTCCGATAAATCCACCTTAGCGACCACCTTTCCAAAACGGTTGTAGATGTAAATTTCGCTAGAAGGGAAGT